>Ga0157364_1003946_pt1 | contig 14612 bp, 10 predicted proteins | sample AttsexASBM2_FD_111476 | JGI IMG/M metagenome (GOLD analysis project Ga0157364, IMG submission 111476) | Fungus gardens microbial communities from leaf cutter ant in Ribeirão Preto, State of São Paulo, Brazil - Atta sexdens ASBM2 | ecosystem: Host-associated > Fungi > Mycelium > Unclassified ... | reverse complement strand
TAAAACAGATACCATTATTATTTACAGAAACAGCAAGTACAAAAGGTTAATCCATTTTCAGTTTGCAATCGTACGAATCTATCTCGTAATTTAATGTTGTTAAATAATGAGCTATAAATGTAGAAAATTAAATTAGATTGGTCGTTTAAATTGCTTGTGAAGGAGAAGTAAAACGCTGATAAGTTCTTTCTATTTTTCTTGCCTCTCGCCTTTTATATAGTTACCGCCGTTCCAGAACGATTGCCTATTACAGGAATGTAACAAATGTACACGAGACATTTGATAGTTCTCGTGCTCGCACTTATCCGAAGCGTAAGATTATACTCGCCACATGGAGGGCTCGTTAATTCGTAAAAACACCGCGCGATGACGATTGAATAATATTGTTGCATGGAAATTGCCCCTCGTTAGTTTTCCGCGGGAAAGAATCCGCGGCAGAAAAAAAGTGTTCTAGAACTCACTGAAACTCACGGAAAGTATGGAAAGAAAGTGCTCGGTTTAATTCGAACTTTCCTAGCAATTTCCAACAAACGCTCATTTAAACGCGCTCGAACTCGCGTATTCAGGATGTCACAGGTTGCACCTCGCTCCACGAAATATGCAGATAAAATAGAGACTCGCTGCTATTGCGTTACATCTACTCGTGTGTCGTTACGTCATATTACGTTATCTGCACGACACCCACGGCGATTGCATTGCAGTTATATAATTAGTACGAAGGAGAAGAAATTGGACTAACGAGGAAATAGCTGGATGCTGAACGCATTAGCGAAGATATTGTTTCGAAGATAGTAGTTTAAAGTGTTATCTTATCGTGTGTAAAGATTACTTAACTGTTAACACAGATGCAGTTATTCTCAAGTATTTTGTAAGAATACAAAAAAAAAACTTGAACGTAGCTTCGTTTGTTATATCCTTTCTTTAAGCACCGCTTCGCTTTGTAATCTGAATCGTTCGAACGGAAGCTTACACGGTGCATTTTATCAATAATAAGAGAAATGTTATATGTATAGTGAGGACGATTTATTTATTTTTAATAACGCAAATTACCGAATAACTTTGTCAATATTATTATATTTACTTTGTAATTCATACAGTGAATAACGAAACGTGAGTTTACTTGACATAACAATATCACAATAGTCCATGTCGAAATTATGCACACATTTTCTCGCGTGAAACAATTGTAAACAGTTCTGTAAGCAATTTCATATAGAGTCGCCTGTTGCAACGATGTCGATGTCTCGAATGTAAACGTGAATACAACGTGGATCATCGCCGTCGTCAACCCTGTCATAAATCTCGAGAACGTTATACCCGACGCTATTCCATCATTTTACTACCTTATGTATATACGAGCGACATGATTTCATTCTCGAGATGTACTGATTTCTGACTCGCTTAGTTTCCTACGCTGGAATTAAAATCAGACAAAGAGCAGCGAACGGACAAACATTTTGACGTCGATATATCTTGCGAAGCTTAATCCTCCAGAATTGACAGTAGTAGTAGTGGTAGACCCTACTTATGGACCCATTCAATTATACCTAAATACCTAATATAGTTTAATATACCTAAATCTTTTTGCCAAACAATTTTCTTTATGTTACATTTGCGGATTATTCTTTTAAAAATATACTTATAATTAATATTCTTTTTTTTTATATGAGTTATGCCATTCTATTTCCTTAAAAGTAATTAAAAAGTGTCTTTTAATTAACATGGATTAAATAGATTTCAAAGACTCAGTGTCAATAACTGTACGAAAAGTATGATTTTTATCAAGGATCTAAAAATTTAACTAGATTCAAATCTGAAAATAATTTTGTTGGACCTTCAAAATAATTGTAAGATACTTAAATTGGTTGCTAGAATGTTTTTTGTAACATTATCATCATGCTTAAGCTTCCTAGATAATTATTTCGATGGTCCAACAGTATATTACTTTTAGATCTATATTTAGTTACATTTTTAGATACTTCAGCAAAATCATTTTTTTGGTGTTTGCTACGAAAATTCTAGCGTTAGTTAATAAAATGTTACGCTCGTAAAACTAGACACTTTTCAGTTTTTAGAATATAATAGCAAACATAAATGTATAGTCTGAAAAAAGTTATATCGGAAAGTTAATTTTTCTTTGAACGCATCACATTATATTGTATGTAGGTACTTACGTGCAGCTTCAACAGGAAGGCGATGATTTTAACGAGTAAATGGCGAATCATTTCACTGGATAATCGCAACCGAAATATCCCGTTCAGAATATAGACCTGTGAAAAACATGACCTACATCGTGAAGATCATATCGGATCCAATCATATTCGTAACTTATCGTCTCGGCGACCTATTTACGCTTTATCGTCTCCCTCGAATGGAGGAAAGCAGCTATGATTCTGGAAATAGCAGCCGGACAATGGCGGCTTACGGTGACGGAGACAAACCGCAGACATCCTTAGCTGATACGTTCGATCGGCAATCGAACTTCCCTTCAGTAAGAAGTTAGATTCTAGCGTACTGCATTTGTAGACGTTGAGAGTTTCCACTTTCCGATTGTGCGTCGCGATGTAATAGACGAGGACGAAGTAGTTTCGTTCGTAGCACGAGTTTAAGAGCTGTTTATCAGATAAACTGAAAATACGACGGGGAAAAACTTTAAATGGATGAATACGACGCAGTAGGTTTCTCTCAGGAAATAAAACTGTTTTGAAGAGGATTCAATTCTCAGAAAAATATACTCTTTCTTTTATATATATTTAATATATCTTTTACCGCAACATACGCGAAATTATCGCTCGTAAAGCCATTACATTCGTCAAAATTATCTCTAGCTCTACCGTATTATTACGGTGAACGTATACATATATCTGACGTGTAAGCAGGGTATCACCTTTCTATGCCCGAATTCAATTTTCGCTTTGCAATGCATCTTGCGACTTTACAACTTGAAATCGCTTGCGCAACATTGCTGAAACATCGCAAGAAATATCCGGTCCAAAGTTCAGCGATTCTTTTGAAACACGGAAACACAAGTATGTAAGAGCGCGAATAAAAAGCTGTACGAGTTGCGAATAATAGCCTGTGGTCGTTGACAGGAACGGTCGTTAATCAAGCCGATTAATTGAGCACCGCGGAACCGGCTGCGCGGATACCTCGCCGTCGAAAACGGTACTTAAATACTGCATAGCTTACCGATCCATCGAGTATAATGAGGCACACAACAACGAGGTATCTGGGAAATGGAGCATTTCGCTGGTGCATCGCGTTTCCTCTACCGCTGGAGCGAGCGCGATGATGATAGCGCGGGATCGACATCGTGTACAGTCGTCGCGTACAATTGCTGTAATAACGCCGTAGGGTAATGTCAGATCGAGCGACCCATCGTTGTTTACATTGTCGGCCTTTTTACGTTTCAGAACAAATTGTAATTAATTTTACGTGTAACACGGGCTCTATTGCGAGATGGATCCGAGCCCTCTCTTTCCCTTTTTATTTAATTAGTGAGAGATATATATGAAGCGGCGAAATCGAATCTTCTACTTTAATGAGAATTTTGAGCTATTTGCAAAGTAACATTAGCAGTACCAATTTTCTTTCTCACTAAAAGGAACCAAGCGAATAAATTTCTATGAAAATAAAAAAGAGATGAAAACCCAAATATTTTTCATCAGTACATGAAAAACATAATTATAAAAAAATTATTTCAGATTTTGTACGCAAGGAGTATAATATTAATCTAAAGAAATAGAAGCGGTAAATAATGTTCGCTCGGTATCTTCAATGTTAAATAGAGAAAAAAATCATTTTGATATTCAATCAAAATAAGAACGAAGAAGTCGGTTAGAGATCAAACGCAATTTTATATGATATATTTATAATTTTTTTTTCCACGAGAGAAGTATATATCATTAAAATACATACGTATACATTTAAAATTCAAAATTATTATAACAAAATTATGGTTATCTTCGTGATTCATAATTAAATTATTTTATAAGTAGATATTTATAATAAAGTTATTTTTTGTATGTACGTGAAAGAAAAATCTGCGTCAATTAATCATCAAACCGATTTCAATTTCACCTGTGGCGCCTTTTGGCAATGGTCTTCTTCTGCACGAATCGAGGTTAAACATTTTTGTCTTTATATAGTCTGTTCACATCGGCATGAGAGCCACTGACCTCACTGCCAAGGTTGGGACCACAGCACTAATTGAAAGTTCATTATAGTGTCTATACTGTTCCTTGGCATAAACTCAAATCCAATCAACAACGCGCATATACGGTACATCGATGTGTAATTGCTCAAACACATTCCAGTAATGAATTCCGTGTTCCACTTAGTTCCGGCTATTGCTCTTGCTATTTCACTAATTCAGCCGCGTCGTCCGCTGTCCACAGAAAGTAGTGGAATATCAAGTTTGTCCTGTATTATATGCGGAAATTGCAATCAGCTCATCGCAACCGCATGAAATCCGGATAAACCCCCTTCGCACTTTCGAATCTCGCGTCTCGTCTCGGTTCTAGGAACATAGTTAACGGAGTTAATCAAACGATGCGCCGACATGTTAATAGAAATGTAGCGGTGATTCGCGGAGAATAACACTTGGTATTTGACAATTAATACAGTTTTCTATGCGGAATAATATTTTGCGCTACATACTGTATCTCCTTAAAGACATTAATTGGATTTCCTAGCGTTTTATAAAGATTTATTTTATGAAGTCTGTTAGATATCCGCAAACAGAATTATAATTGATACAATAATAAAAGTGATGTAGTTAGTTTAAGAAGATTAATGCGCTCCACAAAGGACAATGAAATTATAAATAACGAGTGCCGTATCAAGTTATAATAACGAAGTTGATGTATACGAAAGTTGTTATCGCATGAGATTTGATCTGCTGTAGCAAAAATTCTTCGCGCATTCAGTTCGCAATCAACTTTGAATAGTAACATTCGCAAACTACTTTACGGTATTTATTATAACGCAAGAGTTTGTCATATTTCTACAAAAGTTATAACTTTGCAAATTTGATGAAAAATAATTATAATTTTCTAGCTGTTTTTCTTCTATTGCAAATAAAATATGATGAAAATTATAAGACTGAGTTTATATGGGAATTTAGTAAACTATCTCTTTATACTCTTAAAAATAATAAATTTTCTCTCTTCAACTCGCAACTATCTGAAAGCTTCCCAGGAACAAATATAATAAGCGTTGTGAAAAAAAATTATTTATTTTCAACGCAACGCGACGCGATTTTCATTCCAATGCAGCTTCTCGCGTTGCATCTTGAAGGCTAATTCGAGGCGCGCCTTGGAATTTAAGTTTCGTCTGCATTTCTCGTGGCGACGACCTTCACAATGGGAAGCGTCAGGGGAAAAGCCGAGGACTCCGGTAGGTTACCTGCTGCTATTTACTCGTACCCGATTCCATTGTCGACTCGAGTCGATCGGCTCCCCCCTTGCCTAAACTTTCTCAAGAATTCCGTGCTGCACGCACTGCACTGTGCGTAGCGTTCGATACGCATCGCCGTAATCGTTAACTATGGTTGAACGTGTTTGGGGTCCGCCAACTCCTCCGCAACTACCTCTGTTGGTAGGGTGGGTCCAACTCCACTGACAAGTGCGCACCTGCGTTTCCTGTCGTTCGGCATGGATCGTGGATGCGCACCTGACGCACCGGAAAAGACTCGTCGTTGACGCGAGAAACAATTCATGGCCCATTTTTTTCTATGAAACAAAAATGCTGATTCGCACAAATGACGAAACGTCCGAGTGTCACGTTGGAAGGGAGGAGAAACAATGTCCCGGTCATCAAATGAATCAGAAAAGCTAATAGGAAAAAAATAAATTTTCCGTGTTTTCGCTTCGCGCTGCACCACCATCGCTCCGTTCATTTTGTTTACCAATAAGGTGTTTGTTTTTCCTGGCCATTTACTCTTACCGTCGCCGCGTTGCTCGAAAACACGGTTGAATGGACGAACTCTTGCACAAGAATCGTTATTTTAATTCCCGCGATGTTTATGAGCGTATACGGAACGTAGATAGAAAAACGACATATTCCTTCGGGAATGCCAGAGGGATGATTCAATGTACAAAGTACTTTTACGAGAAAGTTTGCTCTTATGCATTACACTTCTTGTTATGAGAAAGTAGATTTCATGACGACGGAATCGAGCGATTTTTCATTCGCTTGATCAAAAAGCGAATGCTCGCGTGAGAACGTTTTATCATTTTAAAAGGACCTTAATTACCATCTCCGCTTTGAATCGCTTCATCATTCCTTGGACGTCGCGTATAGCTGCGCGTCACGTCGTCACCTGGCGCGTAATTGCATCTCGTGCTTTGTGGGACGCGAGGAATACTGCGCTAGAATTACCAGCAGATCAATGAGTTTTTAGGTCAAGGATCGGATATAGTTAGCCTATTCTATTACGGCGACGGGGGTGGATTTCTCGCGAGACGTTCGCGAGGCGTTCGGTAACTGGATTCCTCGCGATTACCACGTTTCTCGCGGCTCGAAAATTCCCTGCGTATCCTGTCAATTACACGGTTAACACCAAATTCTCTCCGAAGTGCCTTAGTACACTTACTCCAAAGATATTTTCGCGCTGAACACGATGCCGTTGACAGAATTTGCGTAGCACGTCAAAATTTTGAACAAATTAAGATGATAAGCAAAAACCACCATTTAGATGAAAAGATGGACAAAGAAAAAAATTGCGTTTGTCAGACTATTAATCATCAGTTACAGACAATACAAACCTAAGTAATCCCGCCGACGTGTCTACCTGCGTCACGGATTCGATTTCCGCACTAAATGTCTGACGTCACGTTGTGATATCCCGTGACGTTGTGGCGACGCCAACTAATGGATGCGTCACGTAAGAAGATTGTATTGGACAAGGAACGTGAAGCCGACACATCCTCGACGTTCGTGAAAAGGTGTTGCGTGCGCGCCGCAGAGAAAAGGACGGTCTCTCTTCCTCTTTCTCGTTGATCGTCTCCTTTATTTGCTGCAAGTGACTCATCGAAGGGGTTGTCTATCGTGTACATAATCGAGCATATGTTAACTCCCGGGGGTGCCTCCTCCTCCCCTCCTCCTCTATACCATATGCACGCGTATATTCAGTTCGAATATACGCAAGGTACACACGCACGCTTCTGTGTTACGTGCCGAGTTGACACACACTTGGTATAAATAGATAATATGCTTGAGATCTGCACGTCGAATACGATAAAGTTGGAAACGAAAATACTCAATTCGTTGAGTCGATCGATAGTCGGGAAATCGAACACATATCTGAAATATTCTACATTAATTTTCTTTAAAAATATATGATTTTTCTATTATTGAGAGAGAGAGAGAGAGAGAGAGAGAGAGAGAGAGAGAGAGTAAGATATTAATGAAATATTTAGTAAAGTACAATATATATTTTAAAATTAAAGCTGATCAATTAATGTCTTTTCCTGCCAATGTGCAGTCGACTTATGTGCATTTCCGCAATATATAGATTAAACTTTAATCTCGATTTTAATTTACTCTTTATCTTTTTTTAATTTAGAAAAAGATAAAGAATATATATCGAGATTAAAATTAATCTATATTGAGCAAAATAAACATTAATCGTTCATAAGCTTTAAATTCTTCGAAAAAGATAAAGCGTAAATTAAAATCGAGATTAAAATTAATCTATATTGCGGAAATGCACATAAGTCGACTATAATTATTAAATACTTTTCCTCCCAATTTCTATCTTCTTCCATTGATTTTCTAATTAATATTAAATTCTACTATAATATCTTTCTATTAATAGCAGAGATAATCGTGAAGGAAAAGATCGAATCCTCGTCTAATCAAATCATTTACTTAATAAGCAAGATGAGAAGCTGTTCCTCTAAATAGTGCCATCTCTTCAAGGATTAAACGAGACGATAAATCCGGACGTCGCGCATTTATGTATAAAACAATTGGGTGGAGTGCTGCTCTGAAATTCGTCTCCCCCTCTCTCTCTCTCTCTCTCTCTCTTTCTCTCTCTCCCTCTCTCGTTTCTCAGCTGACGCATTATCGCGCGTTCGTCGCGCGTATGCGCACGGAATCGCACCTTACATACGTACGGAATACGTACACGTATGTACGCGGCGAACGTGGCGACCCGTTCAAGATAAGCTCTCGATATCAAGCGCCGACACCGATAAGCCACATTCCAGGCACCAGTTCTCGCGCATGGCGCCCGTCGTCACCGTGTCAACAATTTCGCGCCTGTCCCATCCCGCGTATGTGTATCTATACATGCGACAGGTTACTTTTATCCGCGTGATACATTCAACTCGTGCGTTATCGATAAAATTTTCGATAGATCTCATTCGTCCGACCGTTCATCGGCGGGCGCGGTGCCATGGCGATGTGGATCGACCTAAACCGAGCGTGTGACCCGTGCAAGGCATGCTGGGCATGCCTCGCTCCGCGGCTCAGAGTTTCCATTCTTTGCAGGTAAAACGACGCACGACGACGGGAGAGGAATTCGCGTGATCGCGAATAATTAAACTCGTCGCTCTTGGACGAGACAGTCCAAGGAAGAAATTCATCTCTCTCGCGAGAACAACGTTCGTTTCTGTCGATCGATCGTATCGATACGTATCGATTTCACGTCGTAATACTGGAATTAATGGAATAGCTTTACGACGAGCTCTCTACGTTCTCTTACGTATTTTCTAATTTTACTCACGTTTGATCAATACACCGCATATGTATATCCGTTTTCGCTTCGTTTTGCGCTCTCGGCGCTCACGGAAGTGCCGCGTTTTCCGCGCGAAATATGATTCATACAATTTCTCGCGTATACGATAGTATACGCGAGTGGATTTTCATTAAAGTCGAAATACTTCGTTGAAGTTGGATGTTAAAGATCGGCAATAGATATCCGAGCTAAATGTATTAATATCACACCCACACTTTCGTATCTCGTCGACGATATCTCGTCTGTAAGCACACTGCCTTGACAGACCGCGATGTTTGCGAGCGCAATAAATTTTCGCGTATTAGTCGGTTTAATTAAAGTGTCCGCGCACACCGGTTGCATTTTCATGGCGTTGCCGCAGTAACTGTATATCTGCTAATATCCCTTCGTAGATTAAGTGAGATTGTTTAAAACGCCGCGCGGCGAGCGTGCACAGATAGGCCGTTTTTTCCATCCACTTCCGTCCCATCTCCTCTAGAGATATTAACAGCGTGCATTTAGATTTGTCAGATAAGGGCGAATTGTTTCATGATTTTTTACCTGTATTTCTTTCTCAAACGTTAAAGAGACGCTGGTAACTGAAAGCGTCCCCTTCAACTTTGCGGCCAATGAAAAATCTCGGGTAACATTCTTTGTACATTCCTTCCTAAATTCGTGCTTTCCGAGCGTTACGGATCTTTAGAGAGGACGTCAGAGTAGTCGGATATTAAACGGAACTGTTTGCGCTGGAAAACTGAACGTGCTCTCTACAAAGCGGTTTAACGTTACCGTATATACGTCCCTTTGAAACACGCGTTTTACGTTAGTAAAATAAAACATTAATAACGCAATGAAACATGAAGATGAAGCTTTAAAGGGAAGCTTCCAGAAGGAACTACATAATATTACTTAATGTTATACGAAAGTTTAGAGAAGCAAAGTTATCCTGAATCACTCTGTACATGAGTCGATACACTGATTCCCTGAATTAGCCAACCGTAAAACCATCAAAGGATACTTCGCTGTAATATCGTGAATTAAAGCTTAATCCATATTGAGAATCATCAGAAGATTAAAGTACATCAGATCTACATATATGGCAATTATCTTGGTTAGCTTTTAATTTTATATGATAAAATTATATTAAGGTTCTTCAATGAACTTACACGCGTTTAAAATGCATAACAGCTGACCATTAATACCAGATATGTAATACGAGGGATTAATAGATGAATTGGTCACATGAATCGTGGAAACATTAATAAACCCTGATACATGGTTCGAATTCAGCGAAACAATCGTATCAGAACTTTCGGCGTTTGTTTCTTACAAGACCACCTACGAGAATGCAGAGCTAGCGACCACCATCGGCTCTACTACGCCTACTATTACCGAGAATTTCGGGCCCCAGCGACAAGCTACTTGAGACGAGAAGATATTAGGCGGATTAGAGAATTCTGTAGCCACGCAGGACTTCTGGACGACGAATTCCAAACGCGAATCTGGTTTCACTCGAGGGACGTGCACGGCAAGAAGGGACCATTGTCCTTCGAACGTTCATAAAGTACTCGGTCAGATCCCGTAATTCGAGTTTTCGGTGATCAGTGCACACATGTTGCCATTAGGATACGTGGCGCACGTCTCGAAATTTTCGAAACAGCCATCAGAAGAGTGCGGTGTAGAATTCGCTTCTCGGGCTGCCGACAAAGCACCGCGCTTTGTCGGAGTCTCTTTCCGACTTCGGAAATCGACACGCTACATCCACTGTAAAACGACGAGTAACGCGGTTTGTAAAAGTAATCATACTGCCTGTTATAAAGAGAGTTATAAAGAGAATTCAGGTACTCTTTCCGTACCAAGGTAAAAGTCAATTCGGTATTGCGATCGACACGCGCGCTCGTCACTGCGCTCTCGGGTTCGTCGACCGAACCCGGGAGATCGGTAGGCAAACAGTATCGATAGGATGAGTTAACTCTCGGACGGGTATACGACGAATATGCTGCTGACCGTCAACACTGTCTGACAATGTCTATAGATCGATTGATATGATTAAATCACATGTTGACCGAGACATCATTTCAATCAAACAAGAAATATTTGATTTAGAAGATTTTATTTAAGTATACTTTATTCGATAAGTTTGCAATTTTAATTATAAATTGACTTTAATGGATAGTGAAAATGATTAGAATCAAAGTTTGAATGTTATTTTTTGCAAACATATTACTATCAATAATTTCATGTTAATTAGTAAAATATTATTGATGGTATAACTTTAGATATTTTTGTATATAAAGTAGCAAATTATTAATAATTTTGGATTTCGCAGTACAATAGAAAATTTACTAGGAACGGGAATGTAAATTGCGTACCTTCTTTTTAACGGATATATCTTATTAAGAGCTGACTAAACTACAGGTAGATTCTTTTGAACATGATGTCTTCTGAGAAAGCACAATAGGAATATTCAGGATGGATTCAAATAATAGCGGTATGTTTCGACTATACCACATCGAATTCAATCGCTCTCCTTCTCTTTCTTTTCTCTTCGTAGGGGCTCTTTTGTCTTATGCAAACCACATTGAACTGGCATGCAACGTATGCTTTTTGGCTTTTGAGATTGGAAAGAGGCCAAGAAAGAGCATAAAAAGGAATAATGAGTGTGACAATGTGACTGAAGCACGTAAGGAAAGAAACTCTATCATTAATTCTAACACTGACTGTGGTAAAGAAACCCAAACAAAAGGAGATAATAATAAAAATATATAAAGGCGATAATAATACAATCTACTCAGTAGATGATGGTTCGATAGACAAATGTTCGAATGATAAAGAAAGATGCCTTTTACCTCATCATCTTCTTGCTTCTTCCTGAAAGATATTACAGCTATTCTTGAATCTCTATGAATAAATGAGTAACATTTACTTTGCAAATAAAGATATATCTTGTCTTAAGAAAACGAGCTGAGAACTTTAGCATTTCCGCATATTTTAGTACATGTTCTAGATCTGCCACTTTTTATTCACGGATGTTTTACCGATTTGGAAACCAATTTTTCTGAATAAAACATAAGGATCAATAAAACTTTAAATAATTAAAAATATATTTTTGTGATATAAACTGTAAAATTAAGTAGAGATGCAACTCTTTATTGAATTTTTCTAGTACCCTTAACTTTAATAAATTCATAATTTAAAAGTTAAATGATGATATATATTAAATATAAAAAAATTAAAAATACAAGATGATTTCCTTTGATATTTCATTAAATAAAAATTTGACTCCAAATTAGTTGAAGAATTTATGCATAGAAGGCAGAATTTGCTAGAGATGTAGGACATCTTTCTCTTGACGCCAACCTGATGATTAATCAATCAAATGAATCGTCGAATCATTGACCTGTATGTGGCAGATACTGCCGGATGATGATCGTGCTGTTTACACAATCTGTTTCCTTGTTCCGAAAGTATTGAATTTCTTGGTTAAATAATTATGTAATTCAGTCTAGCATATCACGATTGTAATCGATCGTCTTCCCACGCTCTGTCCTACAAATTATTTTTCAAACGACTTTTCAACAAACATGGCTCGGATCAATGAGCACATGCAGGTGGACATAATGAAAGTTTTAGCACAATTGATAAATATTTCTGTGATCGAAATTAATCCACGTTCGGCATTACGGAACAATTCAAGTGATAAGATTGCGCAATGCTCAGGAGGAGGCGGATACACGTATTCTGTTTCATTTAACATACATTTACAGATCGGACAAAGCCAGGGATTCCTCTCCCCCGCGCGGATAAAAATTACAGACGAAAATCTGCACACAATATCAAGGTGTCTCACGATACCACTCGGTATCCTGTATCCGATGGTCGAGTGCCTCATCCGTTTGCGGCCTCGATCACAAGTACGGCACTTAACGCGTATATCCATGCCGCTCCTATTGAAATGTTATTTAACGTATGTCGATTTGTTATGTGTCAAAAGTGAGAACGTAGAATTTTATTCAGAGCTCAGTATATATCCGATAAAACTTGTTACTATTATTACAATTGAATATACGATTTGCAACAACAAACTATCTTTAACGAATCATTCTTGAGAATGACTTGAATTTTCGAAAATTATTTGATTGCGCGACAGGATTGGTTTTTAATCCAGACAGATTTTAAAAACGTGTCTTTGTATCTTGAAAGTCATCGAGTTCGCCTTATACCGATCTCATGCTACTTGCGACACCATCACACCTTTTTCTCGCGCGGGAGACGCCTCGGGCATAGAATGTTCAGGAAGCAAGGTCAGATTGATAATCGTGAGAAAGATGAAAACGATCGTCGGATCAGCTGAGAATCGAAATACCACACGAATGCGAAACGATCATGGCAAACGCTTGTGTATATGTATATGTGTGGGTATGTATATATATATATATATACGTCACCGCGTAGTATGTGCATGAAAATATGTATGTGAAAGTGCGTGCATGCGCGTTCACGCACACTTTTACTCCACGCGTGAGTCGTGCAAAGTGCGGAGATGGAGATGGGGGAGGAGGAAAAAGCGAGAGACTTCAATGCTGGGACCATGTGATCGCCATGGCGGTAAAGAGTGGTCTTGGGATCTCAGATTAAACGAGTACCCGGCGGATGAGAGAGAGAAAGAGAGAGAGAGAGAGAGAGAGAGAGAGAGAGAAGTGAGAAAGAAAGAGATGAAGAGACTGTGAGAGGAGAGGTCCAAATTCGTCCGGACGAAAGACAGCCGAGGATGACGCTTTACTAAGACGGGCAAAGATCCAGAGACAGGAATGCAGGCCGAGTCGATGGAGAAGGAGGAATAAAACGATGAGAGGAACAGAGTAAGAAGACGACAAGAGCCGAAAATGGAAAAAGAACGAAGCATGTCTGCGAAAGAAAGATAAAAGATTATGGAGGAGGGGGGGAGAAGGTTGGCGAAAACGAGAAGAAAGATTCAAATGTTATACAAGATAGAAAGAGACATTCGCGGTTGAACTGGTGAACAGTTGGAGAGGAGGGAGAAGAAAAGTGGATAGAGTGGGAGCGAGGTAAGGCAGGAACGCGCAGCTGGGAAGGTAAGCGTTGGGGAGATGGTTGGAGGAGAAGAAGGGGGTACATTGGAGAAAGAGAGAGACAAGCAATATGTATATGTACAAGAGAGCGCGCGAGAGAGAGAGAAGGGATAAAAGACCAGAGAACTGAACAGGTAGAAGAGAGAGAGAGAGAGAGAGAGAGAGAGGGGGGGAGAGGGAAAAAGAGAAAGATAGACAAAGAAGGAACACGAGAAGGGGGCACCGGCTGGCTTGGCTCTCTCGGGGTAAAGCGAAGCCAACAAACTCACGTCAGTCCAAAGCCGGAGGGACGTCCGTCCTCCTCGTGCGTTCTCCATATTCTATTTATTCTGCCACGATATATCCTCTTTCCTCCCGCCAAGAACCGTGAACACATCCACGGGGAGCCCCTCGGATCTCAATCTGGTGAACGCGCGAGAGGGAGTGCGAGCCACAATTTCGCTGTTTCGTGCTGTTTCGCGGCGTGACGTTGAAGGTCGAGGAAAACGCTGAGGAAGACTGACGACTCATCCCCAGAGCGGGATTCCAGCGAATTGTCGCGACCAAGACGTATTTCGCGGAACCACCGACCGGCTGTTATCGATAACTTGCACGAGTTATCGAGCCGATTGTCGCGTCGGGTCGGGGTTGGAGCGGTACATGTGGAACGGGGCGTGAATCAGGCGTAATTAAGGCGGTTAACGGAGTCTGGAATATCTCTCCGCCGAAGCGGTGCGGTGGGCCAAAACCGGTACGAGCGTTCTCCATACGATATAGTGCGCGCCGCCGCCGTATCGCCGTCGCCGCCGCTGCCGCCG
>Ga0157364_1003945_pt1 | contig 14613 bp, 2 predicted proteins | sample AttsexASBM2_FD_111476 | JGI IMG/M metagenome (GOLD analysis project Ga0157364, IMG submission 111476) | Fungus gardens microbial communities from leaf cutter ant in Ribeirão Preto, State of São Paulo, Brazil - Atta sexdens ASBM2 | ecosystem: Host-associated > Fungi > Mycelium > Unclassified ... | reverse complement strand
TTTTTATATATATATATATAGAACAAATAAAATAGAGACAGAAAATTCTATATATATATATATATATATATATATATATATATATATATATCTTGTTTCCTTGAACGTTATCTTATTGGCATAAAATCAACATTTCATATGCAACAATCTAATGCATGCTTGTTAATAGCGCAAGGCAAATCGATAAAAATATTATAAATAGCAAAAGCTTGGAACTATTTACTTCTATCGTTGCACATTTCCAGTTCGCTTACCCTTAGGCATTCTGATTCATTAATTACAGACGCGAGCGACCTAATGACGAGAAATTTTATCTGTCGATTCGGGCAACTGTATTAATTAAGTTGCGGGTGAGATAGCAGATTATCAATTTATGAGATTAATGATATTAAATCCAATAAGCTTGTTGTAATAAGTTCGCATTAGTTTCACCTTAGCCTGCTAAGTTTCGCAAGCTAGCGGCGTTTCGTAATCCATATGGCGGTTTAGCCATTTAACACAAACAAATTCCTCCGGCCTGGTCCGCGCGATTAACATACGTTTGCCATATCGGAGAACATTCGCCGCCATGTGATTCTGTTGAATGACAAACAATAGCTCTCTGGGAGCGTTATGATAATTACTTCCGATCCCAGTACCAAATCGTTGCCGCAGAATATCGAAGGTCGTGCGGCGAAATCACATAGTTCGGAGTGAAGTAATAGCGGCATGGTTTTCTACGTGCAGCCGATTCTAAAGCATTACACCTTGAAATGCATTTTGCATGCGTAAACATCTGGGAATAAAAATGCAGCGCGTATTTTTCCCATGTCCTTCGACGACAAGCACGCATGCATTTATTGCTACTTATTGCTACTTGGATAAGATTTTCACTGGTACATAGAAAAGACAGTTTCGTTAGAGTATTTAAAATTTTAAGATACAAATTTGAAAATAATTTTATTGGACCATAAAATAATTATATAGGACGCTAAAACTGGTTAGTAGAATGTCATAACTTTTGTAACATATGTTCATCATGCCGAAGATTCTTATGTAATTATTTTAATAATCCAACAAATTTATTTTTAAATCTATTTTTAAAAGAACGAAGGACTCTTAATTTAAAAATAATATCAAGAATAGGATATATATAGTCAAATATAAAGAATTATTTATTTATTAAATATAAAGAATTATTTTTAAATATAAAAAATCAAACGGGAAATATATAATATAGTACTCTGAAATTAATTGAAAATCATATATATTATGTTTTGGTCTCACGATTGAGCCTTCTTTATTCAAGTCGTATGTATAAATGATGTTACAATGTAGTCGAAGAAATAGATGATATTATAGTAATGATCAGAGAGACGGAAATTACTCGCAAACGGCTGGACGACCGGTTGTTTAAAATTTCTCAATGTTCTGGTAAAAAGTCAAGTTAAAAATAAATTAAATGAAAAAATCGAGCAAATACGTCATTCTAGTAGAAATAACTCATCGAACTGGCCATACAATTAAGTTTCGCATATCGAGAAGATATTAATTTCTTTATTAATAAGCGTCAATGTGTTGGTTTATAATAAAATAATAGCAACAATAGAAAAAAGTTAGTCATGATATAAAATTAACGATATATTAAGACAATAATTATTATATGTGAATGTATTTAAAATAAGACACGTGGTAAACGTATATATTACGTATATGTCATGATAGACGAACACTGACTGACAAATAATAAAATAATCTTGATATTGCAATGTCAGATTTTTTGTTTATTATCGGAATGTAAGCTTTATGGAGGCTCTCAGTTTTAAATCTGTATCTAGATAAATTTTTAAATATTTAAAATCGTTTTCATGTAACAAATCCGATATTAAATAAATATTTATTATATGCACTTATATTAATTAATATTATCGCAAACATGATTTCTCAATAAATCAACATATTTAAGATTAGGATTGGCAGTAACGCATTACTTGTAACGCTTACTTCATTGACCGTTATAATAACGATTTATAATGACATTGTGAATTTTTTATGACGATAATGATCAAAGTTAGAAAAGTCAATCGTTACTTGTAACGAGTTGAAAAAGTCATTCGTTATTGAAAAAAAATAACTCCTTTCTCTCATTAATTTGTAAAGCGTTACTTTTTTACTCGCATCACTTGTAACATTATACCTTACTCGTTCCTTATTACTTTTTTTAATAAGTAACGTGTAATGATGACAAATTACTTTTCAAAGTGACTTTTCTAACCTTAGCGTTTAGTTAGTTAGCGTTACCGTCATAAAAAATTGCAACATCGTCATAAAATTGTTTATTATAGAAAGTAACAAAACGACAAAATAACTGAAAAATAACGTTTACCAATCCTGTTTAAGATTATTTATAAAATGTTTACAGATTAGTTATATTTGCAATTTGATACGCGCGCAAAAGATAATATTTATAGAAATGTCATTAATAATAAATTTGTCATTTCTTTCAAACAACGCAGTTCTCTTCCGAGAAAGACTTAAAGAATTTTGAGGAATTTCCAAAGAAAAGTCAAAGATTCATTCACGAAGCGTAAGAAATTAGAGTTGATTGCAAACAGATAGGTCACATTTAAATTTTATTGAGAAAATCGTCGCAATTCGTGCCACTAGCATGAGCTATTCAGTTACATTTGCGTAACATGTGTTTTAGAAGAAAAGGTCAAGCCCATAATATACATCATAAGAAAGACGATTTCCTGTAAGAATATATTGTTTTCTACCTGATCTGCGATATGGCAAGAAACGGAGAAATCGACTTATTCCCGGAATGGACCAAAGGTTGATTCTTTAGTGATTTATTAAACCAAAACCTATTCGATCTAATAAAGATTAATTTGTAGCAAAAGAAACTAATATGTCACACACGATATGTAATTTAAAATAGAAATGATAATAATTGATAATATTTAAAATAAAATATAAATAAAAATATAATTATAAAAAATATATTCTAAAAATATAACACAATGTTTATACAATTTTCATTATGTTAATAATATTAACACCAATATAATAATGATTTAACACCATGAGTTTTGAATCCACATCATGATGTTAATATAAGCACCAGAGATTTGAAATCTACACTATGTTAATATTAACAGCAACACAGGGAGAATTATATAGACACAGCACGGATAAATCCACATCAATATTTTTTAGTTATTACTCTCAATATTTATTACTCTTGTCTTGTTATAACGATTGTTATCTTCAGGCTTATAAATAATATTAAAAAAATTCTTTAAATCTTTTTTTTTATCAAGAAAATTACATAGAATCATAGAAATCAATGTAATACAACGAAATTCGGTGAAATTTAATCGTGTGTGATCTTAAAATAAAATGGTATCCTATTTTTAGATCTTTTTTTAATATTGTTCCAACTTCAATGAAAAAAAGTTCATGTGAAACCTTAGAATGATCGTGTTTTCCATGTTTTCTAGACATCAAAATAAATTTTAAGAAAGTAAAATCTTTTCTTTCAGAACAATTTTCTTCTAACAAGAAAGAAAAATGTTGAATTATGTAATCATTAAAACAAAATAGTGATTTTATTAAATATAAAAATATTTTTTTAATTTTTTGTCTCATGTGTTTATTATATTAATCTCTCTATGAGAGATTAAATAAATCTTCTGTTTTTTTAACTAAATCCATTTAAATTTCCTTCGTATTTAAGATTTCTGCAACACTTGTTTTTATCGTGGATTTAACTTTCCCATTTCTATGAATAGAAGTGCAATATTCTCTCATGGAAAAAATATAAACGCGCATTAGCGAGCAAAAGTGATAGAAATGCGCACATAGCGCCAGCACGAGGCGAATAAGCCTCGCTGTAGCATACAAAAACGCTTATTTCCTCAATCAGGAAACCACGATTCGTTCCACAGTGATCACCGTTGGCTCGATGGAATGATGGAGGCTACGTCAAGGTCAAACTTGATGCTCCTTGATAGATCGTCGCGTCGTCGCGTCGTCGTACCTATCCTTATGATCCTCACGATCATAATTCTCTTATATGAAATAAACTTTTTTATAGGCAACGCATGAAAGAGGTATGAAATGATGCGACAAAGTATCGTCGCCCACCACAGTACATTCTTGCGAGTTATGTAATTCACGAGTGAAAGCAAGATTGTATTGCACCACTCAAAAAAATTGCACGTGCCAATCTACACCAATCGGCGATAGCGTGCAATAAAAGTATGCATAAGTAAATACTTTCACAGTATTCGGTATGCATACGAGCACGAAAACTGCGTGTCACGGTGGTAGCTAAAATTCTTCATTACAAGCGAGTGAACAAACTCACGAGTGAGTGTCTAATGCAATATTAATTGCCCGTCGATGAATTGCTGGGCTGCTAGAAATTAATATTTCTAAGTAGTAGTAACAATAATAATAATAATAATAATAATAATGATAATAATAATAATAACTTTATTGTATGCACCGATTTACAAAGAATTTATAAACTGTACAGCATTAACTAATCATGCTCAATGAACACAATAGATGCGATTACAGCTTTCAAGTGTTGATGCCTAGTTTGAACAAATAGTAATATATAAATAGTAATATATAAAATATAAGTAAAAGTAACACAATTACACAGATACACAAAAAACTTTGGATCATGATATTCTTATGTATTTTGACACTCTAAAACCAAATTCGATGTCCAAATTGCTCCATCATGTAATAATTTTTTTATGTTGACGAAAAATAGCTGGATTTTCTAATATATTTAATCTACCAAATTGCATATTATCATTGATTGATTACTTTCTCTCATTTAATTTCCATATTAAAACTAGGCGATAAATAACTCTAAAAATAGGAAAAATCGAATTATTTTCTGTTGATAAAAAAAAAATTGTCTCGATGGAGCAATTTGATAAAAAAAATTGTGACTCGATGGACCAATTAGATAGATCAGTTTTACATTATCAAAATACATAAGGATATCATGGCTTAATCTCCGGATCAAATAATATCATAAATCATATCATCATCATAAATTTTATTTTGTGTGCCTGTGTATGAAAATAATATTTATAATTTGAAATATTTACAGTTACTTATTTTGATTATAATTTCGATTTTTGATCTCAAAAAGATCTCTTTCTATCTTCGAAACCGAAATCGAGAATAGAACGTAAAAGCAATTACCGTAAAATTAACGAGAGGGCATTCTCCTAATGATAGTTCTTCGAAAATTCCTTCGCATCCTCATTCTCTACACTCGACAGATCGAAATGATCGCACACGCTTCTCCCGGTAGTCGTTGCTAATGCTCGTTACCAACAAAATATGGCATAATGACTCCACGTATCTTCGCTTTAATGAAACCGAAATCATCCGCAAGCCAAGCCGCGCCTAGTCGCATAGACTTGTCTGCAGCAAGGTCGTTTTCTCTCTCTTGTGTTTCGTCGTGCCTCTCTCCTTTTTGCGCTCACTATACCCCCTCCCCCCCCCTCTCTCTCTCTCTCTCTTTCTCTCTCTCTCGTGTGACCGGCTGGTACTTTCATTTTACCGACTGGCCGGTGTCGCGCTCGCGACCGTTTATGGCTATTAAATTAAATTCCACGTCAGGCGAGTTACATACGACGGGATATATAGTATCAGAATAGAACGCGCCTCACGTCGAGCCGGATTATTATTTGCATTTTATTAAAATTATTCGTCTAAACGTTCGCTTCGTGACTATGATAAGGATTCGGGTTAACGACAAGTTTTGAAATAGGATTGCATGATTGATTAATAATTTTTACAACCATGCAATAAAGAGTCGAGCAGAAATGAATTTCATAATAAAATCATTTAACTACATTCGATACATGCAATTTTAGTTGAAGCTCTTACAGTATTAATATCGTCAAACGATTATACTATCATTAACATATTATAACTGGTCATTTAACTTCTCGCGGCGTCTTCACAGTTTGACTGAAAATGGCGAGTTGAGTAGGCCTTAAATTAAGAGTTTCTATGCAACATAGAATAACGGCATTGCAAGCTGAAAGCGGGAATGCAGCCCGCGCGAAAATGCCACTCTCGAGCACCAATTTAATAACATCGACAATGCCGTGGCGTGACAGTCTAACTATAATGTTAAGCTTCGACACGTTTTATTCTCTTAGAATGGAAATCAACTTTGTAATCACAGTTTTATTTTGTATAAAAAGTCTCGCAACTAGTTTAATCTCTCTTTAACTCGTATCACTAACGTATCAATTATGATGAAGCAAATATGATTAAACAATAAAATTCATATTCTGTAATTTTATTTAATAATTAAATAATTTTACTTGATAATTAAAACCAAGTTATTGCTTTTATGTACTCTTTCATAATTGCTATTTTATATAACAGGTTGATAGAATAAAATGAATTAAACATTTTATATATATATATATATATATATATATATTGTATATGTATGTAGAAGAAATCTTTATTTTTATTAGCATATAATACAAAAAATAAATATATAAACCTGTAAAAATAAATATATATTGCGATTAATATACTGTCAAGCAAGAATTGAGTTTCAATAGTATGAGCTGAAAAGAGAATAATCGTCGTCCTAAACTATTAAGCGACTGGTCGCTGACCGGCTAGAACCAGAAACGCGATAAAAGATCCAATGGTGTGCAACGGTCGTAAGAGAAAAAAAATCACAGTGCAATGCTCGCGGCGCAAAGCGAGCGCGCTTCGCCGACGATTATCCCAATGCGGTCGCGGCCTCTTCTTCCTGGTGAGGCACACGATACGCACCTTCACCAGTTCACATTTCTGCGATGGGAAAAGCTCGCTCTCGCTCTCGCTCTCGCACCTCGAACGACGGCGAATAACACGTGAAACAGCCTGTAGCGCAATCACGCAGTTTACCGTGGAATGTCGCTAGCTCGTGCCCTCCGCGGCCGATTCCTCGATTCTCGGCTGCGAGCCGTTGCGTTGCGCGAATATCGCAGCTTTGCTTCTCAGTCCTTAAGGCGTTCGTGAGCGATTTATATCATCAGCCAGGCTCATGCTCTCACGCCCACATGTGCAAGTCTGGACCTGGTTACGTATACGTGTTGCACGTACGCGAACGGCTCTGTGCAAGTTGTGGGTCGACAAAGGCCCCGAGGGATCGTATCACGGACTACTGCGGATCTACTTGTCCCACTTTCTAGTCAAACCAATCAAGCCAGGATCGATTCTCATCCTTTGATTTTTTTCTCCAAATGACTTTTTAACGATTTTCAGTAGTTTATGAATAAATCGTGTAATTATCAAAGAATTTTCGAGAAAATACTTGACCCTGATTTTATTCAATCATTCATTCGTTCATTCGATACAATATTCAAAGTTTCGATTTTATAGAAGTTTAATAGAAGAAAATCATTTTTAAAAATCAAAAGTATTGTATCATAAATTAAAATAATTCTTTTTCAAAAATATATTTATACAAATTTTATAAGAAATATTTACGATTGAAACCTAGTAAAGGTATTTGAAAGAGAAAACTTTTTAACTATAATTAGATAACTCAACATTTATTGAAAGGACCGTTTTGGCGAACAGGTTTGTCAACAAAAATTGCAATATCTATCGCTCTATCAGGAAACAGGTTTTCAATCGTATTTATTTTCGTATCTCACTCGTTTTTCCCTCTTTATTTAGATATTTTTATCATTTAAGTGTGAAAAATGCAATTCTTTGATGTAACTACATGTCATAGCTGCTTTGGTATTTCTTTTTTATCCGTCAGCATAAGGAATTTGTACGAAAGACGCTTTCCAAATATGGTTTTGGCGCGTTTAATTAGAATCTCATAATTGGTTATTTAATAAACACTAGGAAGGAATACATGGAAAGTTGTTGCAGATGCATTCTATCGTTGTCTGAGTATTAATAATGCACTGTCAAAAATTTTGTTGAATGAATGAATTTAACATATTTAAAGGAAGTTTGTGATTATGTGGTGAATTGAAAAATAATGAATGATTTAACTGAAAACTAACAGTAGTCTCTTAAATGTAATGAATGTTTAAATTTCATGCAAATCCACATAAAATTTTATGCAAAATATATTAAATTTCATAAAATTTTATGAAAAGTACATTAAAATTTCATGTATATGTATACAAATATACAAATAACTTTTCGATTATACAAATACATTAAAAATGTAACGTATTTAAATAATATATAATACAATATTATAAAATTAAATTCAACTTGTGTAACTTAAAAATATATTAAATTTCATGATGTTTTGTGTACTGTTTACGGAAAGTCCCATCAATGCAGTTAATTTATATTAAAGATAACTGTTTAAAAAATATGAATTTGCTATTATAAATGTTATTTTTCACGCATTTAATCAATTTTAATTAATACGCTGTTGCAAAAAAGAAATTTGTTTTCATTACATACAATGATGCAATGAAAGTAAATTTCAAGCTAGTACATTAAGATTTAATGTCATCAATAAAAATAAAGTTACAAGTTACTGTTCATATGCATTAAATGAAAGTCTACATAAAATTGAATGGAAAGTACAGTAAATTTCATAAAATTTTATGAAAAATACATTACGTTTCATGTACATGCCCACAAATGTACTTTTTAATTAAATAAATATGTTAAATTTAATGTTGTGAAATTGAATTTAATTTGTGTAACTAAATGTCATGACATTTTTTAACAGGAATTTAATATTATAATCATTACTATTCTATGATTTTTTCTCACAATCTCGAATGAAATATAACTCATTTTTTATAAATTATGATAAATCTTAAGTATTAATTGTAAATCTTAAGTATTAATCTTAAGTAATAATTAATAAATAATATTTAGTAAGTGCTAATTAAGGAACATCTGCCATAAATTTTAAGAGAAGTATATGTCACAGATCTAAAACTTCAAAATAAAAAGTTATTTAACCCACGAATCAACATTCGCAAATTAAGAAGAACAATAATACAATACATTTCCTAGCAATAACACTTCCTAGTGGAAATAAATCGCTGAAATCGCTGAAATCTATATCAATTGACTCATTTCAGTATGAATTATACATAGATTTCATTATATATAAATTTCAGCGATTTTCAATGATTTCAGCAATTTATTTCTACCAGGGCTACAACAAAAATTTTCCAGAAACGACAATATGTAATTTCGAAGGTGTTTGATAAAACCAAATCCGAAGCTCAAATTGTTCAATTACTTCAGGTTTTCGAGATATTCTAACCTAAAAATGCCAAAAAGGCCTACTTTAGGCATTTTTAGATTAAAATTTCTCATAAACGTGATGTGATGGAGAAATATAGGCTGCGGATTCAAATTCAACATGAAAAAAATCTGCAAAAATTACCTATGATTATATAGGTCAACACAGTACAACAAAATAAAAAAAAATAGATATAATAATTGCAAATATATTCATCGGCCTTAAACCCGATATTCACAATGCTAGAAATCGGTCCGAGACCTCGAAGAAAGAAAAAATTGACCAATCGCATTAGTCATGTGACCAAATTGTTCAAATGTGATTTATTAATTCTTTCTGTCCGAGATCTCGGACAGAATTAATTCTGTCATGGACATCGGACTTTAGAGGAATATCAGACTACGAGTTGACAATTACGATTGATGGTTATCCGATTAGCCCGATTCTATTTTAGCCAATTATAATAGATTCGCTACGTGATTGGTTGAAGTAGAAACCGGGCAACCGTTAATCGTAATCGTCAATCCATACTCTCTAAATCTCGTGAAGTGAAATCTCACTCGAAGAGACTGAAAATTTAGTTTGTCTTGAGAAAAGAGTAAAAAATACGACTACTCTTGTTCAAGAATGGCAGATTTTCTCAATCCTTTTTTTGAAATGAGGTTTCTCTAAGAAGAGTGAGATTTGAAATGAAATTCACTCCAAAAGAAACCTCAATCCCTTTTTTGGAGTGAAATACTAGGGTAGATGGAACCTCACTTCAAAAAAGGGATTGAGATTTTACTCCTTCGAAGTGAAACTCATTCCAAAAGAATAAATTTCATATTAAAAAAAGTGAAAATCTGCCAGCTTTAAATAAGAGTGATCATATTTTCACTTTTTTTTCAAGACAGACTAAATTTTCAATCTCTTCAAGTGAGACTTCACTCCATGAAATTTAGAGAGTAGTCTAGCTAATATACGCCACTTTGCATACATTTGCTAAATATTGACTTATACATTCAATATAGATTTTATATATGTCATATACAATATGTGTATGATATATGCTAATGTGTCATTCGTTGACTATATAGTTTGGAGGCGTCTGGAACATACTTGCAATATATCTTTTTTTTTTCATTTTACTGTGTACTGTGAATTCATTTATAATAATAAATGATTCTCATAGATTTTTTTCATGCTGAATTCAAATCTGCAGCTCATATTTCTCCATCATGTTCACGAGAAATTTTGATCTAAAAATGCCCAAAATAGGCCTTTTTGGCACTTTCAGGTTAAAATATCTTTGAAATCTGACGATGAAGGAATTTGGGCTACGGGTTTGGTTTTAGTATGCTAAAAACCATTGAGATTACATACTACCGTTACTGGGTCAAAATTCATGTCAGTCTGTAATTAAAAAAGCAGAAGATTATTAAATTTTTTAAATAATCTTCATAATAACGCTTTAAATAATCTTCATAGTAACCGCATTTAAATAAACATATGTACTTGAATATTCTGCAAAAAATTTAATACATAAATTTTCTTTTAACTCAAGTGTTAAGCAGCTGCTCTGCACTTTTGAAAAAGACTGTACGATACAACAGCATCAAAAGGAATGTCGACTAATCACATGTCGTGAAAAAAAGAAGTGAACAGAAAAGAGGCGAGAAAAGTCGTCTGACTGGGATTGCCCATTTGACTTTACAAAGAGCCGATCTCGGTTCGCGAGAGAGGCGCGTGCTCGGCATGAAGATTTTTCCAGACATTTATTCTGCGCCTGGTGATCAGTGCGTGAGTCCTGGCAATTGCGAACGCAATTCGTTTATGTTTATTTCTGTCACTTTGCTACCGCGTACATACTCTTAGATACTCGTGATTAGTAAGAGAAATCTATGTCCTTCGAGATTATACCATAGCGCAGTTTTTACAACACGTTCAGACCTGCTCTATCCGATCATTGAGTTCGCTGTTATATAAATTTCGTCCAAATAGTACTGTCGCGTTATGCCATCGGTTGAAAAGTTTTTCTTCACCATTAGATTTTGGAATAAAAGAGAGCCAAAATATTTCTTTCGATTAAGGAGACGGCTATCTTGGTAAACTAAAATGATTTTCCAATTGTGCTAACGAGCGAATAAATACGGTACCCATCTTTTAACGGTTAACGTATCGAATCTAATTTTCTCGACAATTCGTCTTGCCGCAAACGTTGTCTATGATCAAATCAGAGTATTGCAACACTCAATTTTAACTATTTACGGCATAATGATCACGGTTAAAGGATGTCTTCAGAGTGTTTTTAGATTTCACATGTCATACTTTAAAAGTATCTTGACATAACGGAATCGTAATAACTTCATTCGATTGCTTTACATGGACATTTACTATTAAGTATTCATAAACGCTTCAGCGTGAAAATTTGACATTCAGTAATCAGTTCTGTTGCATCAATGGAGTCGTAAATATCCGATAATACAATAGCCTGAGTTTCCAAAATCCTATTCAAATCCAGATATTTTATAATTAAACACAATTCGCAGTTAGGAGACATGGGGATCAATAATACATGCGTATTCCTTTTCATAATGTCGTCCATGACCACCGGTTAATGGAACGAGAAAGGAGCCGTCTCGGTGAGCGCAAGGCCGTCATAGGTAGCTGCTGCGATTTTTCTGTTTAACAATATTGCTTTTTTTCTATGTATCCACCGCGTTCGCATTTTTGCTCTCGCGACCTGGGTGACGAACGGGCGTTTTATTTATGAGTTCCAACGGTATGCTACCACATTCATTATAATGCATTGTTCGTGCATGACAAGCGATTGTCTGAAAAAAAGGCTGTGCGTTCTTATCTCTCGTTGCGCTGAAAATTTACGAGGTACTTTAACGCGCAACGAGACATAAGAACGCACAGCCTTTTTTTCAGCGAAATAGTTTCTCTGTCATTGCACAAAACTAAACATCAATAGCTATTATATCTGTATTGGATCACAAATTGCTGTTGCAAATTGAAATTTGTATCGGTATTGCATGGTTCCAAACTTCCGTTTTATGTGAAAGGGATCACAATTGTTTCTAGCATTTCTAGCATGTGCTTACGCGGAAGTTTAAAATCGCGTGCTCGTGTTCATACTTCGCCGTGATAAGATCTTGTAAAAGAATTAACTGCAATCAATTAAGTATTATATGATGCCGAGTTCAGATATGAAACTAAAAACCGTAGCTATAATTTATCAATGAGAGTTGAAAGTATTTAATTGTAAATAATATAAATTCCAATCACAAAAATTAATTGATTACTTTTTTTTGGACGCATAAATATAGTTATATTCACGAAAAAGAAAATTACTTTTTTTTAGAACACAAATACGTGTGAAAAAGAAAATAAATAACGGGACTCAAATCCACCATGGATTTGCGCCGTTTAAGTGCAATTACTGTCCAGCAATAAAAGAGATTTCAATGCTCGGCGAAAACGGATAAGTGGTGACTTCAACGCAGGTTCATTATGGTACGCTCGCGTTAAAATGCTTATTTAAGAATTCACTTTGCTCTATATCGCACAGATTATTCTTTACGCTTCATATATACTTTATGACAGCCTATTATTCTCCCTTAAATAACGTAAAAGAAATGCTTATTGCAATAAATGAACACTCATACCTTCTTTTAAGTACCTCTAGTTAGAGCAATTATTTACATATCTGTTTGCACCTTAATTTTTCCATTTGATTTTTATCATATAATTATAACAAGTTGTATAATACGCAGAATACGTAAATTGATCTGTTGTACAAGTGATGCAAGAAAACTCTCTGTTCCGTGCATTTTTATTATTATTTTACAAATTTTTACACGCATTATAAGCTGATTGTGAGACTATCTGTTTCAACAACTATTGTATAAAAAAATGAATAAAATAAGTCATAATATGACTTTTTTCTACATTTTATTCTTTGTCGAGGTGCAATTTCTCTAGCTAGCTCGAATATCAACTAGAGAAGTTTTCTTCTTGGTGAGAAATAATTTCACTAAAGATTTCGATATAAATACAGTAATTATTTGGTAATGTGTTACGGACAATTGCCAACCTTATCATGTAATAATTCCAGATGTACGAGCTATAATTATACAGTTGAAGAATTACAGAAATTAAACGTTGCAATCAAAATTATTATTATCGTTTTAATTGCAATTTCTTTAATAAGCATCACTAATAAGCACCGAAACCATTTCCCCGCATTTGCAATATCGAAATCTACAATAATTCACTGAAATTCTATCAATTGTAATAACTGCATTCAATCAAATAATTCAATCCAAATTAATATATCGCGCGCGTTTTTAAGCTTTTAATAATAACATTTTTCTTTTATATGGAGAATCTATCTTACGAAGAATTATGAAGATTATTAATTAAAAGTCGCTTTTTTAGCTAAAGAACGTAATAATTAGAATGATTTAATTATTCCCTATTCCCTTATTAATAGTTTTTACGCTACCTGACATTATGACAACTCATCTTCTGGATTAATCCGTGATCTTTTGCAATTATCGACGTTATGATCCGAGCGAGCGCACTACAAGATAGTAAATTAATCGGATAATAAGCGCAGGAGCAGAAAAAAAAGGGTGTTAAATCAATCATAATATAATAAATCCTGTTCAACAGTTGGATGACCTTGTAATGCCGTCTATTGGTGATCATCGGCGAAAGTGAAGCTCTGAAATGACGCATTGATCCGAAATAGGTGAGGATCTAAATACTGCCATGTGTCGAATCAATTAGACCATTCAGGCCTGCCACTGCCATGCTAATCCGCCTGGTTTAACTGGAATTCGGCTAGATTCAACATTTACGTAACTGTCGATGAGCTCAACTTTGTGCAAAACTTATTAATGTTTCGTGTCAATATTTATTAAAATCAATTAAGCCATCGCTTCAACGAGTCTTTCGTCAGTTACTCTCACTTTCATCGATTGAATATTCGAAGTATGTACAATCTATTATTAGATAATTTTAAACGAGTATTATCTAGAAATTGATTAACAATTTTACTTATATAAAAAGTACTTTACATTAGCCTTCCGAGTTTATAATAATATAAATTTTTATTATATTACATACTATATTTACATAGAAGATTTATATTAATGCACAAAGAAATATATCGATTTTTAATATAAAATTTAATATCTCGTCGACAACAATCGATATTTGGATCAATAAAACAAAATCTAAATGATAAAATATTTCCAAAATTATCTCTTAAGTACAATCTTTGATATTCAAATAAAATCATGTTATCATAAATAAATCTGGTAACGTGCCAACGGCATTTGCAATTGCAATTGCAA
>Ga0157364_1003944_pt1 | contig 14614 bp, 9 predicted proteins | sample AttsexASBM2_FD_111476 | JGI IMG/M metagenome (GOLD analysis project Ga0157364, IMG submission 111476) | Fungus gardens microbial communities from leaf cutter ant in Ribeirão Preto, State of São Paulo, Brazil - Atta sexdens ASBM2 | ecosystem: Host-associated > Fungi > Mycelium > Unclassified ... | reverse complement strand
TTTATAAATACTTTAAATAAGATAACATTTTAATATTATATCACAAATTTTGTATTACTGTCGTATATACATACTTTTTGGCACAGTGATTTATTGAAACGTTCTATATTCTTATTGAAAATATATTTTAGATGTATTTTAGATCAAGCAAATTGTTTATTCTCACACTTGTGAATTTAAGTTTTATTTTGTTAATATCATGAATTCTGTATACATAACACGTATGTTTTGTAAAATGATGTGTGTGTGTGTGTGTGTGTGTGTGTGTGTGTGTGTGTGTGTGTGTGTGTGTGTGTGTGTGCGCGCGCGTGTGCGTGTGCGTGTGCGTGTGTGCGTGTGCGTGTGTGTGCGTGTGTGCGTGTGTGTGTGCGTGTGTGTGTGTGGGGAGGGAAGGGAATAATAATATTGTATAATTATTAAGAGAAAAGAAGCTAGATTAAAATCTTGGCTGTGATTTACCATGAAAACTGATATATTTTAATCTTAAACTCTTTTTGAGGAAGCGCTATATCTTATCATATAGCATAATTCGGAGCATGACATTTATTTTTATGTAAAAAGCTCTTAACTAATCTAGCCATCATTTTCTAAATAATTTTCGAAATAAAAGTTTAAGCTGTATATGTGTACTATAATAAAATGGTATTTACACATTGAGACTAAGTATGAATGTATCTCTTCTTTCGCACTCATGTCGAACTTCAGCTTTATATTTTTAGAAATTAATTTTGTAATGAAAGTAATTTATATCATGAAGTAATTATATATTGTATATAATCCTGTTTCATCCATTTATCTTAAAAAGAGCCTATAATAATTCTTAGGCCTTCTAAAATAAGTTATTAGTCATAAATCAGAAATCAGAAGCTAAAAATTGACGACTGTAATTGGTCAATTTTTAGCTTCTGACTTCTGATTTATGACTAATGGCTTATTGTAGAAATCCCATAAATATAATGTATGCTCCATCCCAAACAACAAATATCCAAAAGAGAGACATAAGACGTCTTCTTATGTCTCAATGTGTTGTCTGAGATGTTATTCAGTTTGTGTAAACAGATTTAGATAGTTTAAATTTTGAAAATTATTTTTTTTCTTGTGATAAAGTGATTTTATATTTCTAAATATAGATGATAAAGAAACTTTATGCTTTTTTAATTTTGAAAAAGATAATATAAATGATTAAAAAAAACTTTATTTTAAGAGGAAACAATGATGTGTATTGTTTTTCCTAAAATTTTAAACAATTTTTTTAGAGAGACAAAAATCTAATTTAAAACAAGTTTTTTTTTCACCGAAGATTTTTTTGGGAGTACAAGAAGTTTAAAAGAATTTTTGGGGTAGTTTTTGGGAGGAAAATACAAAGAAATATCTAAATTATGACTAAAATTGAGAAAATTGCAATATATAGAAATAACTTTTGAACAAGCCTGGTTGCGTTCAGCTATTTCAATTTCCAGTAGAATATTTATTGTTTATATTGTTATTTTGCAACTATTGGAAGTTCTTTGCGCTGTGATTGTGAATTTTACTTTTAAATCTAAAGGAATAATTCTACTTCAGTGAAGAGAAAAAATTTCTAACAAAAAAAAATCATTCTGCTGAACGCGAATTTCATCTTTTTCCATTGAAAAATGCTGAAAAAGCAGACCAACAGTTGGCACTCCTGCTTGCGATACATTTCGAGAAACGATTCTCGTATCGTATCGTAGGATCGCTGATGACTCCCTTCAGAGTTCGGATTGTTCAGACGCCTTGCTAGAAGGATAGGTGTGTGCCTGTTGGGGTTACGATCATAAGTTGTGGATTTTTGACCGAAATAAAGTCGCGTAGACATTCCAATTGCGTATTATGGAGCCATACGATGTGATCGTCAATCAACCGGTGGTTATCGATAATGTAAGTATCTACTATCCAGCTCCTCTCCCATTTAGAAAGCGAGCGATGCGTCAAACTTCAATGTCGGTTGTCAACGTTTTATCAGGACGTATAATTTAAAAGAACGTAAATGCTTTTCTTTGCATTTGCATTACGTTTACATCTTTATTTTTATTTATATCTTGATTCCTATTCGCAAACAAAAATATCAAAAATTATATCGTCGGCAATCTGGTCGATAATAATGACGATGATGATATTGATATGGTAAGCAATTCTTTCCTCAATTTAGAATCGGCAGTGTTGTCATTACATCTGATTTTTTCTATTTAGGGATCTGGCGTGATTAAGGCGGGGTTTGCAGGTGACCAAATACCTAAATGCAGATTTCCAAATTAGTAAGTAACAGAGAGAGCTATTAATATTCGTGACAGTATTTCCTGTTTTTGAAGGTTGTTGATAGGTGATATTTTGATAGGTTTGTCCAATTGAGCTTTGGAGCCAAAATGCAAAATTATTGATGCAAAAAATTCAATGTAAGATTTCATGAACTTTAAAGTATTGATAAGTATTGCTTAGATGTATATCTATGACTACATTTACATTGTACGGTTAGTCTGTGACCTGTATGATAGATGTCTTCGTTTAATTTACAGAATAAATAAGAACACTTATTGTATAGACTGCGGCCTAAATCCATGGTGTAAACATAGTCAATATTTTACAGTTTCTAGAATCTTATTCATATTGATTTTTTTTGCATTGATGGCTATGCATTTTGGTTCTAGAGCTCAAAACATAATTAGGCTTGCCCTAAATGATTTAGCTGAGTTTAAAAATTGTTTTACTATTTTATTATTTTTTAATGATCTATTGCATAGCTAACATATCAATATAACATCATAGATAATATAACAATATAATATAACATATCATAGATAATAATATCATAGGTAACATATCAAGATAACCTCATCAAAACATTGTATGACATGCGATTTTTTAAATAAATAAAAATTTTTAATTTATATTGGTGTAATATTGACATTATTGATTGATAAAAAAAATTAATACATGATTCGTATTTTTAGCATTGGGAGGCCAAAACATGTACGTGTTATGGCTGGTGCTTTGGAAGGAGATCTGTTTGTGGGTCCAATAGCAGAAGAACATCGTGGCCTTCTATCTCTTCGATATCCAATGGAACATGGTGTGGTCACAGATTGGAATGATATGGAGCGTATCTGGTCTTATGTTTATAGTAAAGACCAGTTAGCTACATTTAGTGAAGAGCATCCAGTCTTGCTTACAGAAGCACCTTTAAACCCCAGGAAGAATCGTGAGAAGGCAGCCGAGATATTTTTCGAAACGTTTAATGTTCCAGCTTTATTTGTTTCCATGCAAGCTGTACTTAGCTTGTGAGTAATTTTATAATAATCAGTGTTAAAATGATTTACAACTTTTGATTTCTAAAATAAAAATTTGAAATATTGTTTTTGATTAAAAGATTGTTTGACAATTATTTTTGTTTTTTATTAATACAGATACGCAACAGGCAGAACCACAGGAGTAGTTCTAGATGCTGGCGATGGTGTTACGCATGCTGTACCTATTTATGAAGGTTTTGCTATGCCTCACAGTATAATGCGAGTTGATATAGCAGGGCGTGACGTTACAAGGCATCTTAGGTTACTTTTACGCAAGGAAGGTATTAATTTCAAGACCACTGCTGAATTTGAAATTGTCAGAATAATTAAAGAGCGAGCATGTTATCTCGCCAGCAATCCCCAAAAAGAAGAAACAATAGAGACCGAGAAGTTCCAATATGTTTTACCTGACGGCAGTCACTTGGAGGTAATAAAATAACATAAATTAGTAATAATTAAGTATTATGTTCGTTTCCATCAATGTAGATTAATCTTGATTCAATTTAATCTTCTAATTTTCTAGTTCTTAGAATCATAGATGAGTTCTATTTGAAACAAAAAGTAATTTCGATAATGTATACATTAATATATCAAGTGAACAAAGGGACAGTAGAGTGTAGTTTTCAATTTAGCTCCTTTATACTTTTATCCTGTACATTATGTGTGACAGATGCTCACAGTACTTTAAGAATACAATTTGAACACAATAATGTTTATAATTACCGGTATATCAGAAATGAGTCGATGAATAATATATGATGTTGAATTACATATGTATGTATGATAAATTCAATACCGATAACTTAGTCTACAGAATCTGATGCTTATCCACATATATTTTACTGTACGCAATATTCTTAAAGTACTGCGAGCATTATGTAGGATAAATTTAAAACTACATTTATCCATCTCATTGTTTGAAATATTAATATATACACTAATTTAGTCAAGGGGGGGGGGCAATGGGCAATGGGATGGTAGATGTAATTTTTAATTTAACTCTTTTATTTTGTATAATGCGTGACAGATGCTTGCAGTATTTTAAGAATATTGAGCACAGTCTTTTACACCTTTCTCATATGTTTGTGATGCGCACACTGATTATTCAATTGCTACAAACATATGGGACTTACAGTTTTAATGTTTTAAACAGTTTTAAATGGCAGATTTTTCGAGATATTTTTTGGTATTTTTTGGTATAAAGATATTTTTGTAGGCAAGGATACTCTCGGGAGGTTGCTGGTCTTTTCCGAGAGGAGACATGAGCGTAAATATTTTGGTTCCTACTGGGACCTACTGGTTCCTACTGGGGATCGAACCTGGGACCTCTGGCATGATAGACCAGTGCGTTGTCTGCTATGCTATACTCGTTCGAGTTTAGATTAAAGTTAATCTACATTAATGGAAACAAGGATTAGTCATACATAACTTTGAAATAGCAAATTTAAACTGTTCTTATGTATATTACATTTCATTCAATACTAGATCGGTCCAGCACGATTTAGAGCTCCTGAAGTGCTGTTTAGACCGGATTTAATAGGTGAAGAATGTGAAGGCCTTCATGAAGTATTAACGTATTCTATTCAAAAGTCTGATTTGGATTTGAGAAAAGTTCTATTCCAAAATATCGTATTATCGGGAGGCTCGACATTATTCCGCGTAAGCACAAAAATCAGTATATATAAAATAAAGAAAAAAATTTAGAAGAATAAATTTTTTGTATTCTTATCTTTATGTTAAAAAAAAATTATTGCAGTAATATAACAATAATATAATAGATTTTCGTATTTATTATTCAGGGTTTCGGTGACAGATTATTATCAGAGATTCGTAGGATGTCGCCAAAAGACATTAAAATAAGGGTAAGTGGAAAGGGTAAGACAAACTAAATAATAAGTAAACAATTTTCACAGATAAAATTATGAATTTATTTCTGTTACAACAGATATCAGCGCCTCAGGAACGATTGTATAGTACTTGGATCGGAGGTTCTATTTTGGCTTCTTTAGACACCTTCAAGAAGATGTGGGTGAGCAAAAGAGAATTTGATGAAGATGGTATACGGGCTATTCATCGTAAAACGTTTTGAACTTAATTTAAAGAAGCTTTCGAGAACGTTATATATCGAATAATTTTATTATAATACGAAATGATGGCACACTCGGCACGATAACAAAATGTATCGCAGCATAATTCGTAATTGTTTCGAATAGTAATTCATAATTTCTATCATTATTTAGGGAGTCATTTTAGGAAGATATTTCTAATCATTTAAGACTATGATATAGTGCAAAAACTTTTTCAATTTGTTTTTGCTTTAATGAATTTAATGTAACTTTGTTTTGATAGATATATACATGGTTGTGTTAATATACAATTAGAAACATGAATTCTGCAAAGATTGTATGATATGATAAAAGTAAAAAAAAAGTTAGTACATTTCAAGATTCTTTTAAAAAATGTAAATAATGTCTTTTCAAATCAAAGGTCAAACGTAAAGTTTTAAATCGTTTTTAGAACTTATTTATTTATAATTTATACATATATTATTTATGCTGTGCGTTTAGTTATGTGTATTATGGCAGAATACATGATTTTCATTTATTAAAAAAAAAAGTGCTCTATTTCGTTTTCAATATAGTGAAACGAAGCATCTTGTAATTCTATGTGCAGCAACATTTATGCAAAGCATTTGTAAATATGTACGCTTTCGTAAAAATAAATCTCTATAGTCTTTACACACACATACACAATGCATGTGATTAAAATGTGAATTTTTACAATTATATTGTAAACGAGATTTGTAGCTTAAGCAATTGATTCCAATATACTTTGTAACACGCATGAACTATTGATTTTTAAATGTATATTAAATGCTAAAGGAGAACACAATCTTTCCTTTACATGGTATGTTTTAGCTGTAATAAGAAGGATTCAATTATCAAAAAGTTTATTAATGTTCTTATTGTTGCATAAAGGTCGATGTACCTTGATGAAATTCCATAGTTAACGTAATATATATTATGGATGCGTTCTGACATTCACTGCCAGTGCTATACAGTTTACGCTACGTGCGCTATAGATTTTCAGCAGTAAATATTGGAACGTACCCTACATATTTATATTATTGTACATACATACATACATATATATATTAATAACTAGATTATATTAGTAGCGTACATATATATCGGAATATGATTATAATTCGTACATGTCATTAAAGTTGAAATAATTTCTTTTTCTATTTTTCAAGATTCACTTTAAAGTAATATAGTTTATAGTGAAATCAGTGCAGCCTTACAGAATTTGATGTATTTGAAAAATGAGATTTCAAACTGTAAAACTTTTTTCAACATTACTCGGAGAGCACATTGGATACATTTAGCGGATTCAACAATATGTCAGCGTATGCCGTTATTGGTGTATTCTTCTAGATTCATTCATTTAGAATTTTAGATCTAGAAGAATACATCAATAGCAGCGAGTGCTCACTTAACTCTTGAGTCTGTTGAATACAGCCAATGGGCGCATTCAACGAATTAAACAAATAGATGCATTCAGTATTACGACTACTGCGACCGCTCGCTGAGCGGCCATAGTATGAATGCACCTATTAATTCGGATCTACAATAGATGTTTTAAGCTTTAATCCGTAAGAAATTGACCAATTACAATCGAATGCGAAGAGAATAATTGATTGTGATTCATCCATTTCTTATAGCTTAATGGCTCCTGCACACAGAACGCGACAACGCTTGTCGCGCGACGGGAGCTGGCGCGATAGCCAATCAACGTCTTGCTTGCTCGGAAGTAATAGATATATAATTTCCACCGCGCGACAAAAGTTGAACTCAATCCAACTTTTGCCGTGGAAGTAATATTACCTCATTTCTAGAAATTTTGCATGGTGAGGTCGACTTAAGAACATAGAATTATTGGTTAGTGTGATAATTTCTGCAGCGCGTTTCCGCGTTTAATATCCAGTGTGCAGAAGCCAATGGCTTCTGCTTAAAAATCTATTGTAGGGTTAAGAAATCGACCAACTACAGTCTAATGCAAGAAGAATAATTGACTGTGATTCGTCCATTCCTTATGGTTTAAAGTATAAAAATCTATTTTAATTGGTTCAATTTCTTAAAACTTAAAGCTTAAAAACCATTGTAGATCCGTATTTATATATCTAGGATTCTACTTCATGAGATCTCGGACCGATTTCTAGCATCGTGGATACAAGGCTTTGGCCCATATTCAGAACGCGCTTTTATTTCTAAAATTCTATAATATGCGTAACATCAATTATAGCATGTTAATGCGCTAACATCGTTGTAAGTGCGTTCTGAATACAAGCTTTTATGTTCCGCTTTTTCAACCGCTCTATGGCCGGTATTCATAGTTAGATCTTATATTTAAGACAGTCTTAAGATGTCATGAACCAATTAGAAGGCTGCATTAACGACTTAAGACATTACTTAAGACGGTTTTAAATTAAGAACCGATTATGAATACCAGCCTATGAGTAATGATGCGCTGACGTTCATTTTCGACATCAAAGGTCGGTTATGGTTCATTTTCGACATCAAAGGTCGGTTTATAGTCAGATCTTATATTCAAGACCTTCTTAAGTACAATCTTAAGAAGTAACCAATTAGAAGGCCATATTAGCGTTTTAAGATATTACTTAAGACAGTTTTTGAAACAAGAACTATGATACCATCCAAAATAAGTTACGTGAATAGAAATTGACAAATGCCAATTGTCAATTTGACCATGTAACTTATTTTGACTGAAAATGAGCATCGAACATCAGTATGAAAAGACATCTTAAGACTGAGTTCCGAAATCCATCGTTGCTGAATATTAACTGAATATTCACTATTGAACAGTTTTAGTAATCAATCATTGTTAAAGAATTATTAAAAACTGAAGAAAAAGGTTGAGATTGCCATTTGTAAATATGTAATTTATGCAAAATATGCATATTTTACAAAAATTGTTTATTGATTTAACAAATTTGATAAATATTTAATTTAAATATTTTTTTCAAATTTGAATTTTATTTTGTATATCAAAAAGTCATTAATAATTTTGAGTGACTTCTAATTAAAAATTTAATGTTTAGAATAAATCAATTTTTCTTTATGTTTAGTATACAAATTTATTCAATAAAGATTGGACTGAGGCAATGATTAAGTATTAACTTCTTGGTTTTTGACATTTATATTTTTAACATTACAGAATTATAAGTATACAATACGAAGCAAAATCCTGTTTTTTGATTGATTGCAGAGTGTCGTATGACGCATATCGAATTCAGTGTAAATCCAGCATAGCGGTCGATTCTGTATCTTCGAATAAGGTGAAAATTATAAAAGCGAATTTACTAGAATACTGATTATTTCATTGGTCAACACCTAGTAAATTTGCTCGCTTTTGTAAGATACAGAATCAATTCCTAGATCTGGGAGTCGATTGTGTATCTAAAAATGAAATATCTTTAAAAATCCACAATCGACTCTCTGGGGTTCGATTGTGTATTTTGAAATAAGATGAAAATTAACAAAAATGAGCAATGATTACTAGATATTGACCAATTAAATTATGAATACTCTAGTGAATTTGTTCACTTTTGTAATTTTCACTTCATTTCAAGCTACATAATTTCGTTGCTCGCACTTTTTGCACTGGGCATCTTCGCTTTTTCTCTTTTCAAAGCCAAATATATATCTACCTCATTTTAAGTGCAAAAATATTTGGAGATTTCATGCAATGCGAAGAGACCTCATGATACAGGTTTTAGTTTTTTCTGTTTTGTTAGTAGGAATTGGTAATAGTGCAGTGATGGTACTACTGTTTGTTGCTTTGCGAGAAGAGCCGTCTATTTGATATTAATCTGAAGTATCTGGGCCTCTCTCTCGAATGATCGTATGACGTACTTAAATGTTTCATTGATATCCGCGAGTGTGCCTTCGACGAGAGGTGGTCGTAAATATCGTAATGTCCGCGACTTGATTTGCAGACGAAGGCCTACGTGAGGCGACGTGGAGAGGCGAGAGCGAGTGCGAAAGAGAGAGGTGGTTGGATAGAATACGATACGAAGCGCGATTAATAACGTCATCATTGCCATCGTCGTTATCGTCATCGAAGTTTCAGCTGCGCTTATTCGTTCTCAAGACAGCGAGAGGCTAGTCTTGCGGGAGTTGTGTGCGTGATATCGCATACATTCGTGCGTGAGTATCGCGAGTGGGTGGGCGAGGCGTGTTCTCTCGCTCTGGTTCTCCGCACGCTCTGTCGAGGTATATCTTCGCGACGGGCACTCGCTCTGCTCGCTCGCTCGCTTGCGCGCGTGCTCTCTCTCTCTCTCTCCCTCTCCCTCTCCCCCTCTCTCTCTCTCTCCCGTGTATCTGTGGTGTGCGCCGCGCGTGGTGTGCGGGAGTGCGTGCGTGAGGTTGCACTCCGAGGCAGCAGCGGTGCGTCGATCGTGCGGATTGGCAGCGATGAGCGACGACAGGAGCGAGGATGAGCCGCTCATGGACAGCTTCAATTGGTACAGCAACTGGGAGCAGCAGTGCGTTGAGGCACTCGAGTCCGAACCCGATTATGAGAATCAGCTGCATAACGAGAAGGAGCTCTACTCACAGCAGATGTGGACGAAGTTTCAGACCACCGCTTCGGCCATCGCCCAGTTGTACAAAGGTGATCCCCTCGACGATGCTCTCGCGAGATACCCGCGTGACTTCGTCCCTTTATCTTTCCTCTCTTTTTTTTTCTTGCTCCCTTTGCTACAGTGATCCCCCCCAAGGTCGCTCCCTCCCTCCCCCTAATGTGAATTCCGTCCGTCTCGCGTAACATCCATTTTGTCGCGCCGTTATGAGAACGATATTACTTTCCGTTTGCGCAGCAACGTTACAGCAGACGTTTTGCGTTCATCATTGAGTCGTTCTCGTAATGTGTGCTCATTTCTACAATTATTGATCGGATCCGTTTAACCTCCTCTGATTTATTATTCTCTTATTGCAGACCGCACATTGGGTGTCTCACTATGGGTGCCCTTTCAGACGGCCGCAGGTACCGTCACATCATTGTACAAAGGTGTGTGTTCTTGCGATGTGTACGATGTGAGTGAATCAGTGAATTGTTGTCAACAATGACCGCTAGATAAAACAACCATCTCTCTCCTTGCTTTCTTCCCCTTCCTCCTTGTACCGCCATCTCTCTCTCTTCGCTCCTCGTGCTGCAGAGCGTCATTTTCCTCTCCACGGTTAATCTTTGTTCCTACTGTCTTCACTTGCGCTTCTGTTTATCTCTCTATTGTACCAGCAAAAAGATAAAATGTGTCACCATAATTATGGATGAAAACAGCTCTTTCCATAAGCTGACCATTCAAGGTCAGCTGTTTATTTGGCTAAATATGATATTAACATGACATGGAGAATGTCAATCCCTCTCCCCCCCCCTCTTCCCTCCTTCCTCCCTTCCCACTCTAAATTTTTTCATTTAATATAATTTTGCTTTTAATTTTATTTTTAATTATGATTCCTTATATATATTTTCTTTTCTTTTGATTTCTTTCTCTTGTTATTTTATTTAAACTTTATTTCGTACTTTTATTTTACTTTTTTTTTTATTTTTATATAGATAATTTTTGTTATTTTATCTTCTCTTCATTGTTATAATACCGTGTGTATAACTTTGAGAGTTCGTTCTAGAATCATAATAAATGCTCCATCTATCTATCTATCTATCTATCTATCTATCTATCTATCTATCTATCTATCTATCTATCTATCTATCTATCTATCTATCTATCTATCTATCTATCTATCTATCTATCTATTTATCTATCTATCTATCTATATATCTATCTATCTATCTATCTATCTATTTATCTATCTATCTATCTATCTATCTATCTATCTATCTATCTATCTATCAATCTGTCTCTATCTGTTCTCTCTCGCCTCTAATACTAATTTTGTTACACAATGCATAGATTAATGCGCATGCATATCATAGAAAATAGACCTTGGGAAAAATTTAACTTGTATTTCTTTAATGACTTAATTGTAAGCTTGAGTTCACGAGTATGGGTTAATGGAAAATCTATAGGAAAGATTCCTTATAGCTCTCGAATGAATTAAAAACTATGAGTTACTCAAATGGATTGAAAACTGTACTTATGATTTATTTTTCTCATTACTTGTTTTGTGTGTTAAATAATTATTATTGTTTAATTTGTTGACGATGATTTTTGATATGTTACGTCTGAATAACTGAATAAATACTTTGCATAATTTCTGATTTATAATACATAAGCGAGTATTTAATCCAAATAGAATTGCTCCAGTTCTATGTATCGGTTAAAATAACATTTTTAAAATTTAGGTTTGCAATCAATAACTCTATAAGACACAATATTTTTAGAATGTTACATGAATATTAATAATTTATAAAAAGGTAAATAATATTTATGTAACATTCTAGGAATATTGTGTACACGGCGTGCTTCACATATTATATCCTCGTAAAAATGAGAAAAAGCATTATCGTGATTAATATCAAAACGTAACGGAATAGTCTTTTTGTAAAAAAGAATCGTATACTGAGATATATGATAAAAATAATGTCAAAAAATCCGTTAATTAATGAATATCAGAACTGCTTTATTATTTGTAATGTTGTAATAAAATAAGAACATGCTTTTGATAACATGTATTGTGCAAAAATTTTAATTGAAGACAGATGGAAGAGAGAAATTAGGCCAATTTCATAGCCAGAACATTGGAATTATTGATGACGAATGGCTACTTTGATAACGCTCTTGAAGATGTACAATTATTCATGTTATCAATGACGGTAGAGATAACTGTAAAAAAAAATTTGCATTGCGACAATATAAAAGCATGTTCTTTCTTCATCAGAATGGTTATGTAATTTTCCATTTTTCGCGTTATTTTTGTTATTTTTGATTTTTCTCTAAAAAAAGTTTTTTTCTAAAAATTAAAAAGAAATTTTTTCTTTTGTATCTTTTATTATTTTTATTTATACATTATATATTAAGGCTTCCATAAAAAATTTATAGATTATCACTTACTTTTTAAAATGGCAAATATCCGCGACCTATCTAGTAGTAGTAAATTTGACAAAGCGGATAATGAATGAATGAATTATTTATTTGTACATTATTTTGTATATTATTTTGTATAGTGTTGTACTGTTTCTACTTTTTAATTTTTTTATTGAATGTATTTTTTTATTATTAATCTATTAAGATTAAATCTATTTCTCACAATTAGATACATAATGAGATTTGTGTGAGGAATGCACTTAATTATTTCCTATTGATGACAGCTTTTCTCCGTTGATGATAGCTTCGTACATCGACATCAATGTGACTTGATTTTACACGCTAGGAATTTGATAATTGTAAAGTAATTTATTTTTAAGTTTAGTTTTCATTTCTACTATTTTATTGAAAATTTAATACATTTATAGAAAATTTGAGAAAAGACACACATTCATGCAAATTTGTATCATTATGCGAAGTGCAATTTAACATTTTTAATTTTTGTTTAGAACCTAATGATTACGTAATTTAGATATAAAATTTAACATAGTAAAATAATTTAATTACTCGTATGGATTGTATTATGTTAAATTTTGTAATTAATGCATGCATGTCGCTATATTTGTTTGTAAAATTAATCAAGAATTATTTAAATAGATTCAGTGGATTGTATGAGGCGATGCAGCGATTTGGGAGTGGAAATGGGCAAGCAGAAACGTTGTAAAGAAATAATGAATTGGGCTAGGAAAAAAAGACGTATGATTCGCAGGGAAGATCTTCTTGCATATCTCGCTGGAAAACCACCTCCACCTCGTTCGCATCCACACAGGTTTACCCCTTTACTGTAGTTTCTAAAAAAGTTATTAATCTAGATTATTGTTGTGGATTTTAATTTTGATAGATATATATTTATAAATATAGATAATATGTTTCGTTAAATTGAATTAAAAAGTAAACAAATAAATTAATAAATTAGTAAATAAAATAAGCTGATTATTTATTAAAGGTTGGCAATGTGTTGCAGAAGTTCACCTAAACCGCGTATGATGGTATGCGGTTCTCCGTCGTCGCAAAGTCAAACGCCGAGTATGATGATTGCTCCTGCGCCGACAACAGGTACTGATCCAGATCCTGAGTTGCACACATTTAGAGAAGCATTGTCGGGTAAGTTATCCTGTAATTTACCTTTTTACAAATTTTACTCTTTTTACAATTAATCAATGTTATATTACTTATTGACTAGTGGCATCTTTTTAAGTATTTTAATCATATTTCATTGAAACAAAGAAATTGAATCACGCGAAGAACATAGATTTAAATGGGATATATAAAAACTTTTAATTTTTTATTTTTCATGATATTTTTATTATTTTCTTCTGGTTTCCACGCACGTGTCAAATGCACGCGTTTGAAGATAATTGAGATAATCACATGGTGGAGTAACCATAGAGATGCATGTTTGACACTCACATTAACGTACGACAACACATGGATAGAAATTAAGGATTTTATGTAGATATAATGTGCCCATAAAATAAGAAAGAAACGTAAAATTTTTTCAGGTTCTCCAGTGTCTCGACGTGGCGGAAGACAAGCCGAACTGTCGGCTTTTATTAGCAACGAATTGGCTCGGCATCATAAACGGCCTGCTTCGCATGATGTGGATATGGGATCACCCACGCACAAACGTATGCGTACTACACTGTAACGGCGCGCGACGCGTACGGTAGCTTTACTCCCTCGTTCCCTGTTAATTAATCGACCTGATTAATGACTAATAGCTCAGCTCCCCTACATAACTCCTGGTTATGTGTAATCATTTGAGGGAAACGGTAGTGGTTCATACTGCCAGATAAGCACGTTCGTATGTGTCTCCTGCAGCTTTTACTGCAAATCTCGATTTATATATAACGTTCAAAATTACTTAATCTCATTAATAACTTAATAATATGTAGAGTGCGTATATCTGATGCATAAAATGATGTATTTTTAGTCTTGCACGCACATAATATATTTATGGAATATTTTGCGTGTATTGGCAAATTAATTAATTGTATTTACATTAATTAATTAATTGTATTTGTGTAAAAGTTTTATTTTTTTTGTATGCGATTTCATGACAATTTGGATCTCTGAAATCTTGTACAATATAAATGTATATATGTATATGAAATTATGTATTTTTTGTTTATCGACACAAAATTAGTGAGAGCACACGAACGTGTCTTAACAACTACTGTTT
>Ga0157364_1003943_pt1 | contig 14620 bp, 6 predicted proteins | sample AttsexASBM2_FD_111476 | JGI IMG/M metagenome (GOLD analysis project Ga0157364, IMG submission 111476) | Fungus gardens microbial communities from leaf cutter ant in Ribeirão Preto, State of São Paulo, Brazil - Atta sexdens ASBM2 | ecosystem: Host-associated > Fungi > Mycelium > Unclassified ... | reverse complement strand
TGACCAGTTTTTTCGACGCGGGATTCGTACGCTATCCGAAAGATGGGAGAAAGTAGTGGCCAGCGATGGACAATACTTTGAATCATAAATGTATAACCAGTTTTTTACAATAAAGCCTCGAATCTCGGAAAAAAAACGGCGGAAGCAAAGTTGTATACCTAATATATGTATGTTTTCTGTACAAAACATGTATATACAATATTTATATTGAGTTTTAAAAAATATACTAAATAGCAATTATTTAAAATAAATAATTAATCACTACTTTTTGTTATATTTATAACAGATAAGCATCTTTAAAAAACGCTATGAATGAAGAAAATGTTGAGTAATGTAATTGAATAAACATACGGTCAAAATTTCCAACTCTAATGAACTTGATCTTGATATATAACATCAAAAAAAAAATAAAAAGAAAAAGTATAAACTTTCATCTTAGTGCTCGCAGTATGCATGCAAATATTTGGACAGTTCCGTAGGCGCAATGTATAAAATTGGTTTCTGCCGTGAAATTTTTACGCTCTTCGCAAATGTCCCCTGCGATTCACCTTTGATGCATTAACGTCTATGAAGGGATGAGAATGAGCGATGTAACTTCACAGTTTCAAATTGGAATATGACAAAAGGAGGGAGTGATGTGATGTTTGGAATTCACTGCTATAGATTTTTAGTAATTTTTGCGCGTTTTGGTTAAGAAAATATTAGGTATAAAGTTTTCGCAAAAAGTGATTGGAATTGGAAATTTACACTTTTTGTACAAAAAATGAATGTTAATGTAAAACATTCCAGTGATCGGACGTGTATTGTAAATCCGGATATTAACACAAAGTTAATTTACAATATTTATATTATTATTTAGGGATGCTCCGCATAATGTGTTAAGGGATACAGAATATCGAATATCCGTCGTCAAATTCTTTTTGTATATCCAATTATCCGACTGGATAACGAATTTTCCGGATATCCTGCGGGATATCCCGAAAGAGACTTCCAAAAAAAAAAAGAAAAATGACATGGTCCTTTAAGTGATCTTTACGTTTTAGAGTCGAGTTTAAAGGCATTCTTTGAGAACTTTTTAATAAATAAAAATTTAGATATAGTTAAAAACTAATACAAGTCTAGAAAGTGAGTACAATATATGTACTAAAAAAATATATTTTTTGTAGTGTTAATTTTCAACACAATAATAAGATGGCGTTGAAATTAGGCCTGCACCACAAATACGGTGAACAATACAGATCATATTGGTCTGATAGCAAAAATAAAGCTTTCTATTTCTTATTATGAATGGACTTGTAATTCTCGCCCGAACTAGAATAATTAATATCATATTTTCAAAATGGCAACAGTTTGAAAAAATAATTCTAATTTTTCTTACATTTTTCCTTTTATTTGACCTTTAAAAGAATAGAATTAACGTAGACTATTAATTCTAATATGGGCGATAATGACATGTTCTCTGAGTATAACTGTAAAAGTAGAAGTCAGTCGGATTTCACTTTTTTTGGAATCGTGATTGTTGGAAGTGCGCTCTCAATACTGTAGAAGATAATACGCGTGCTGCAGCATACTATGCTCGGCTACCGGCCGAGCAGCAAGTTGGAAGAAGATGTTGGAATGGTCGTGTGTGAACGAAAAGAAATAAGATCGGACGGGGTTTCCGCTTACTGTTACCACCTTTATAACTCTAATTTTTACTATCGTTATTACTATGGACAATCGAGCTATTTTTTTTGTGTTTTATAATAAAGTAGCGTGTTTGTGTATAATACAAAGAAGTGTCTTATATTATTGAGAACCTTACGCTCTTGAAATCGCGGTTGCAACATTCTGACGACTGTGACAGTATTGCGATTTCGTTGTAGCAAGCAGAGATCGTAAGAAAGTAATTCGTAGACATGGATTAAGTAAAGTTAACGCTAAAAATAACACGATCTGTCTTTACAAGAGTATACACTTCCTTTCGGGCTGAGCAGTCGAAGGAATTGCCGGATATAATCTCGTTGCAGTTTCGCGTTGCTACGAGTGAGTTTAATGAGCTAATCAGAAACCTTGATGATCGAAGCTGGAAAGTCTGAAGAAGCAATCGGAAGAGAGGCATAGCAGACGAGTATGCTACGAAATACCATCAAGCTAACCTGTCAGAGCGGAAGAATGAACTCGAAGCGTTGATATCATTTATGTTGCATAAGATATCTAAAAGATGTTATCTAGGGCGATCTTGCTGCAACGGACTATTATGACAACACAGAAAAGTATGCTCATTAAAATTGCCAAAAATCGAATTAAGAAAGTTTGGCGGTGATATCAAAGATTGACTTCCATTTTGGAGTACTTTTAAGAAAATTCATGAAGACGCAGCGTTGTTGAGGGAAGATAAATTCCAATATCTAGTGCAATTTATATAAAAAACTTGCGCATGTTTGAAGTAGTGAATAGTTTTTCACTAACGGTAATTATGATAAAGCCATATACAGTCTTGAGTCTCGATTTGGCAAATAAGATTTATTTATTAAGTATTATGTACGCGAACTTTTAAAGTTAGTCTTAAGTAAGAACAAAAATGTATCTCTCACAATTGTGATATATTAGAGATGCATATACGAGCACTTGAGATTTTAGTGATGGCAGAAATGTGCGCAGCAATATTGTTTCCTTTGGTAGAGTCCTCACTGTCTGAAGAGACACATTACATACATGGCAACGAACAAAGGCTCAGTTAACTCCTCATTCTGACGCGTCTGTTATAAATGTTACAACAGATTTGCAAAAAATTGTCTCATGAGTTTAATGACTTTTCCAGAAAGAGAGGTGAGGAACGTATTCAAATGGCAAAGACATGTTTCGAGAGCAATGATTTCCGATAAAGGACAAAAATAAAAGGAAATCGAAAGATGAACAAGATCCAGAGATAGCGACAGCGTCACTATCAATGAAAGAAGCAAAGTTGCAGTGATGTATGTTTTGTGAAGCCAGTCGTGACAGTTGTTTGAGTTGTGAAACGACCAGAAGTCTGGAAAAGAGATTTCAAGCTGTAAAAGACAAGTAGAGCTGTTTTAACTGTCTGAAAGTAAGACACAACTATAAAAGAGTACTTGTAACAAAAGCATAATGCCTTTGGTGCGGCAAAGGATTGTTGAACATTGTTTGTTGATATGTAGAAATCTGTCAAACAAGGTCAAAGCAAACGACAAGAAGCCTAATGAATCAATTTTTCACAAAGGAAACAGTTGTCTTGTGAATGTCTCTTCGAGTGCAAAAATGTTCCTGTCTACACTAAAATTGGACGAAGTGAATCCAAAAGGCTTGGTGAATTCACGCCACCATAGATACTGGTTCACATAGATCTTATGTTTTGGAAAAGTAGTCAGAGAGATTGGATACGAGACTGAAGACGAACAGACGATGGTGCACTTATTGTTTGGAGGAACTAAAACCAAGTCTCGGAGACACAAAATTTGTCGGATCTACAACAGCAACTTAGATGAAACATATAAATATGCCTTTTTAGCTTTGCAACAAGATATTATCTATCAAGATAGCCCCCTGTAAGATCGATGGTTCTTGAGTGGATATACTTGAGAAAAAGGATATATATTTGAGCGACACCGATGATGAACGTCAAGAATCCATTTCATTTTGTTGATTGGAGCTATTGTTGCTGACAAGATATACTAATAAAGTTCTGCAGATAAATTAAAGAGTAATGGCCTAAGAAGTAATGGCTTTAGAAACTAAGTTTGGCAATCTTAAGTAGGGATATAGATGATAATAATAGATACTAAGCTGACGATTATATCAATGCTCAAGAAGCTAATACATCAGACTTATGAAGACTCGATGTTTTGTGCATTATGAATCCTATCAAGAGTATTACAAAGGAGGCATATCAAGTTGAAATAAAGATCTCTTCAAGAGACAACGAAAATCCATAACGAAGATCAATACAAAGTTCTTCTGTCATGGAAAGAGAATCATTCACCTTTACTAGGTAATCGAGACATAGCCGAGAAAAGACTAAAATCATGGTTACAAAGAAATTGCAACACGAAGATTTATTTTACAACTGCCAGACTGTCTCGAGTTGACTTGAAGAAGTGATTATTGAAAGAGAACCTGCACTTGAAGTCGAGAGTTACTATCTTTCAAAAGCCTGTAATCAAAAAAGAAGAAACTACGAAGATACAACTCTTTTCGATGCTTCAGCAAGGAATCGCCTTCGCTTAACCAATGCTTAGAGACTGGACTTAATCTCATAGAGCTCATTCCAGCATTGCTACATCGATTTCGAGAAAGGAAGAGATAACGCAAAAGCCTTTTTACAAATTAGCGTCTCCCCGTCGAAGAGATGTAGACGTCATAGAGATATTTTGAGATTCCTGTAGTGGAGCGTTGACGGAGAAATAGAAATTTAACGACATCATTGAGTTGTCTTTGGATTGACAAGCAGTTCATTCCTTTTAGGGGCTACGAGTGAATTGCATATTGCAGAACCTTAAACTCTATTATTTTGCTATATAAGAAATTAGTTTATGAGAAACTGACAAAATCCTTTTATATCGATTACTGCGTCACTAGTGTCGATTCTTATTCTGATTTTGAAATTTAGAAGTCTATTTCCTTTTCATCCAGGCCAAATTTGATTTAAGAGATTTGAGATACACTGGCGGGAATCCTGAGAGTCAGTTGACAGTATTTGGACTTATATGGGACACCAAAAGGGATACTCTAATATTACCGGAATTTCCTGCATCAACGATCACGGAGAAGATGACGAAGAGAGTCGCAAGTACAGAAAGTTTACGACTCTCTCGGATTCGTCTGTCCCATACTTTTTTAAAATCAAAATTATTATTGCAAGATCTATGGATTAAAAATATGGATTTGGGACACAGAACTAGATTACGTTAAGCAAATTTTTTGAATGAGTTCAACAATTAGGTCTTCTATGTGTATTGAAGTTTCCATGATGGATTTTTGAAAAGAAAAGAGATCCTGATTCACGGTTCTTTGATATTTTTGTCGACGCCAGTAAGAACGCATACGCGACAGTAATCCTTGTACGAATTGAGTCAAGCATAGGAGTCGAGATACATCTCATAGAAGTCAAGAATAGTAAAGAAAAGAAGACCATACTTTGCCTTGAGTTACTAGGAGCCTCCATTAGAGTTAGATGATGCAATCCTTCACTAAGGCTATGGATTATCAAGATATCAAAACCTATTTCTGGAGTGACTCGATAATCGTTCTAACATGTATTCGACAATGAGCAATCTTTGTATGGAATCGTGTTCTAGAAAAATGTTCTAGAAATAAGAATCCTTATGGATGTTGAATCTTGGAGATATGCTTCTGCAATTATGAACCCAGCGGATTTATTTTCCTGAGGGTGTGATGCTAAACAATTTTTTGAACTGAAATGGGAGGGATCGGAATGGTTGAAGTTGTCTCAGCTTCAAGAAGAATGATCCAAAGAGGAAAGAAAAATTGACGAGAACATACTTAACTTAGAGTTACGTAAAATTTCCGGACGATGCAAAAAGAGAAACCCTCCGAGATTACTGCTGAAGAAATCGTGCTAAACTCCATAGAACAAGCGGGTAGAGCGACAATATCCTGGAATTTGCAGAGACTTTCGATGTATTCCAAAATTGTGTGTATCGTCGCATGGATATTGAGATTTACGAATAACTGTCGAAGAGTCCATGTAAACAAAACTCAAGAGTTAAGTGCCAAAGAAATTACTAAGGCAGAATTGTTTCTCTGTGGACTAGCACAGAAAGAATCATTTCTAGAAAACGATTCACGATTACGAAGTTTAAATGTTTTCGAGGAGAATGGACTAATACGCACAAAAACAATAACCTCCAATCGTCAAGATACCTTTTCTTTCATGTCCCATAGTATTGGATTCAATTCATTTATTGATGTTGAAAATTATCTTTCACATTCATCTAAAACTTATTCATGCTGGTACTGACATTGTGATGAATAACTTGCGCGACAAGTTTTGGGTCTTGCAATGTCGTCGAACGATCCGCTCAGTCATAAGAAAATGCATCATTTATCATGCATCAAAAACGATGAAAACATCGCCTGGATTGTTACCTGAAAACAGAGTGAGAGATGCAGCAGCATTTGAAATGACAGGTATTGATTACGTTCATTTTTTTTGAGCGACAAAATGCTTACATCTGTTTGTTTACTTGTGCAGTCCACTTGGAGTTAGTTACATCCCTATCAACAGAGGAATTCCTGAAGGCCTTCAGAAGATTCATTGCATGTCGAGGAAGATCTACTGTAGTATATAACGGGAAAAATTTTGTAGGGGCTAAGAACCTACTGCAGAAGATTAATTGGCGGAAAATTTCTCAATATTGTGTCCTCAATGAGATAACATGGCATTGTAATCTACCTTCAGCTGCTTGAGGATGGAGAAAATGATGGGAGCTACTTATCCATCTCCTTAAAGATCTACTGAAAAAGACATTAAAAAGAACTTGGTTGAGCTGAACGAAGAAATGAACACTATTCTATGTGACTGCGTAGTTATTATGAAGTCAAGACCTCTTACTTATTAATAGAGAAAAATACTGAGATCACGTCTCCAACGATGTTCATCAGTGGCATTCGAAAAAATGGCGTTCCAGACTTGGATCAAGTTTACCAGTCTCACTTTGCAAAAAGGATATGCTATCAGCAAAGATTGAAAGAAGAGTTTAGAAAACATTTCCATATACAGTACTTGGGTCAATTATCTAGACGAATTAAACCCAGAAATAGTTCCACGCCTGTAGTTGTCAGAGATGTCGTGCTTGTCGAAAACAATTTACAAAAACGATTGAACTGGCTACTCATTAGAGAAGTTTACGCCGGAAAAGATGTTACATGCAGATAAAATTGAAACGAGTAAAGGCGACCTTTGATTCGACCCAACTAAAGACTAATTCCCTTGGAAGTAGGACACTCTAGTCCTGAAGCTAACAATTTTTTCGAGTCTACTACTACGACTACTGGATTAAGGAACCTGCAGCTATTACCCTTGAGAAATCCGTAGCTACCTCAAAAGAGGAATCGAAACCATTGGAAAAAACGAGAAAATCTGAAGTTGTCATAATATCAAGAAACCAGGTACTTTGTCATTGCATTTTTGTTTTTATTTTTTCTAAGATAGGTTAATTTGCTCCAACCAAGAAATCACAATTCAAGGGGGAAGAGTTGGAAGTGCGCTCTCAATACCATACAGGGTAAGACGCGTGTCTTATCGGTCGAGCAGCTAATTGGAAGAAGGTACCGGAATGACAACGGATGGACGAAAAGAAACAAAATAGGACGGGACTTTCGCTTCCGTTCTCGTCTTTCTAACTTTTACTACCATTGTTACTATGAACAATTCGAGCCATATGTTCCTTTTGTGTTTTATAATAAAATAGTTCGTATTTAATACAAAGAAGTGTCCTATATTATTGAGAATATTACGATCTCGAAATCGCTGTTGTAACAGTGATGACCATATTCGAAAACTCTTTCGGAAAAAAAACGAATAAAATTTTGAAATATTTTAGTGTAAGTATTGCTCCGTTTTCCGTTAGATACAAAAGACACTCAAATGATAATGAAACTTTGTTCTATTGGATAGAAACGTTCTAGAAAGGTTTTGAAAGGTTGAACGTAAATAATAGCAAGCGCCAGTTGTATTGGTTAGTGCGCACTATTTGAATCGATTAAGACAACATATCATTTTATCTCGTATGTCTTAGACAATTTTCGTTTTTCCCAAAAAAACATTTTTGTAGGATTGTCTTGAGACTACAAACTTTTAAAAAAAAGTAAAAATAATATATATTTTTTATTCCTAAAACTCCTAAAAACCGTCTTAACAAAAATAAAAAATTTAATGTTTTTAGCTTACAATTGTTTAGTAATTTTGTTTAATATTTCTTAGCTTACTAATTAACAAATTGTTATTTTCTGTAAGGCATATAGTTTTCTGGTGGCTTTCTTTTTCGTTATCTAAAAATGAATTATAGTTCAAAAAAAGACTAAAACTGAATTATAAATTTTGGATAAAAACTCATTTTTAAATTCTGTTCCTCTCTCATATATACATATCCGTAAAAATATTATATTAAATCATAACAAATAAATAATAAAATTCTAATTTAGTCCAACTTATAATTATTTATTAACACAGTTAGTGTTCATATGCTTATACATAATTTATATATTATAATTTTCATAAAAGATATGACTAATTCATTTTCACTTCAGATGCATAAGATACCCATGTAATATATAATATTCGTAAACGTTTATTGATTCGATGATATCCAGATATCATCGAATCAATGAATGTTTACGAATATTATATATTACGAATATTATTACGAATATTATATTCTGATCTGTTCGAAAGTAGTATTACAGATTACAGAAGACAAAACAGATCCATCTTTGTACAACAGCGGATAACAGAAGTTAAAGATCACAATCAATATATATGGATTATAATGTAATAATTATTTAATTACAATTCTGTAATTCTGTGAACAGCATGTTCACACATGCATGCGTATGTATATATGTATATAGAATGTCTCAATCTAACTTTCACATCAACATATTTCAAAAAAATGTTTTCTATAAAAATGCAACTATTTCGAGAGGAGCCTAACGTGATAACGTTATTCTTTTTTAGATAGAAATGAAAAAGACGTAATTGGTATTTGCACTTTTTAAAATTATATGACATTTTACGTAGAATGATTTCTCTAGAATCATTCTGCATGTAAAAGTATTAAGTTAGAAATATAAAAGATCAATAATTTACGAGATATTATAGGTACATTTCTCCTGCACATATAATTGACATTAAATATCTCATAAATCATTAATTTTTTTGCTAATCGTAATATCCTAATATTTTTATGAATAGAATAATGACATAAGTCAGATGTAAAGAAAACATATACTTGTTTGTTTAACAAAATTATTCATTGTGCCTATGTATTTTTCATAAAATAGAAGAGAGCTCGCATAAGGGCCGATTTCAGCCACCTCCAAAGGTTGTCCAAACTCACAAAAATTTGTATTTTAAGGTCAATTGGATTCAATTCGAATGATTGCAGCTTAAACGGAGCGATGGAGTTGCCATACTAATTCAGAAATAGATATTTTAAATTTTAAATGTATTTTTATGTTTTATTCCTCATCTTCGATTCAATTTCGATTCTGTTTTGATTCAAAATATGTGTTTTGAATCAAAAAGCTGCATCCATTTCATATTCTGGATAAGCATCACTATGGTATTAAGATGTATTTTCCATATATCTATAGTATTCTAGGTACCACAGAACAGATGCAATGTACGTACAGCATCCTACAGTTCGTGCTCCCGTTTTGCATTGACAATAACAAGCTTTGACAGAATCAAAGCCATCTTTCAAAATTAGTATTGTTTGGATGAAATATGTCGAAATTGCAACCTCAATTTTAAAATGTCTGCTTTCTGTTTGTGCATAAAAGCACGTAATACCATCTTGCACCATGTTTTCGTGCATAAGACCGCTTATTTTATCTAGTAATTCCAATCGTTATTCTGTAAAGAACTTGGAATGTTAAACGCGGAATATCTGTAATGGATGTTGCCTGTATTTTCTCCTAAATGGTGGTCTTTGTGGATCACCTTTCATCTTCTAAAATCTATCGGAAATCATTAGATTTTTTAAGACAAAGCGAGCATTCTTTGAGCAATTATTTCATTATCCGATGATGTTACTTGAACTCGCGGTCAATGCGTTACACAATGCGGATACAATAAGTAGTCTCCGATATATGATATTTGAGTATTAGAAAAAACATTGGCCAGCATTTTCCATGTTTTAATTAAACCATTTACGGATTCGAGAGTTCAACGGATTTTGGTCACAAGTCTGGATTCATTCGCATTTATAACATCATGCCTTTTTGCTTAAAAAAAATGAGGTATTTTCGATATCAATTCATATTCTTCCAAAGTTATTATTGAATCACGGCATTCTCGGTCTACGATCATAACATCTTCTAAATGGCCATAACCATTCTAAAGTAGAGTAACTTTTCTCTGTCACCAGACTGTTTAATATTAGCATCATTATTTTTCCCGTCATCAAAATAGGAATCACTGACATCCAAAATAATTCAATAGTATAGTATTAACTACCATAGACTTGATCAGAGACCTGTCTTTGTGCTGCATAGAAAAAGAACGCTTTGGAAAGAAAGTTATTACTTTTTTCTATGTACATATATGGTCGATCTGCTATAAGCATTGCCAATCTTTACTTTCCGTAAATAGAGCTTTAGCCATATCCTTAGTGTGTAATCGTATGAAATTTTCTCTCGTGATATAATTCAAATCAATATGATTGGGGACAATATCTTCCATGAATGCTTTTCTAGCAGTTATTTTACCTGTTATACAGTAATTTTCATTTGTACGTCTCTGTATCCCAAAAAGTGTTGACAAGATTGAATAAGATACTCCTGTTTTCAATTTAATAAGGAATAGAGCGAGACAAGTTCATGCACTTTTTGTAGATGTACGGATTTTACACTAAGACATGCGATAAAGATTATTGAAATAATTAAGAAGTATTTATTAAATATAATTGATATATATATTATAATAAATATTAATAAATATTAACCTTTTGTTTTACATTACTTTAATTTTTTGTTTCTTTTCCAATTGGAGTAAAGCAGATGAATTCTCTGCTTTGAGAGGATCCTAAAACTTCTTGTTTTACTACGTAAGCACAATAATACATGTTTGGAAAGTGGAGTCTATGCCGAAAACGATCAAAAATTTCAAAATTGATATATTTTTTACCATTTCTTAATGAAATATAGCGTCTCAGCTGCCAAGTCGTGACAACATTTGCTTGATATGAAAGCTTCGCAACCTATACGTACGAAATAATGGTTTCTAGACACGTGATTTACAAACCAATATCATCGTCTTATTAGAATTAGACTTAGACGCTTTATCATGATGAATTTCTTATACGAAAATTGACGTGGGACGTGTATCATAGGTTGCAGATATTGCTGTGGCAATATGAAAAGGCATGTAGCGCGCAGCGCGATCACTTGTGATTTCGTCGAAGTTCGAGCTTTGCTTTAGAATCCTTTTAAAACACAAATTCTCTCCTTTAAAACACCTATTCTTCGCTTTACAAATATTCTATCTTAAAGACACAAATATTCTGCTTTCAAAACCAAAATAATATAAGAAAATAGTAGCTAAGTTAGAATATGATAAAATAAAAAAGAATAAAATAAATAATTTCTACAAATTATTCAACAAATTTTGCAGAGTATCAATAAACACGATTACTTAATTACGATCGTTCATAATTTAGAAAGATATTTGTTTGGGGAAGGTGGGTCTTTTAAGAAGGAAATGAATCCTAAAATCATTTGTATTACCGAAATACATATAATTTTTGTATAACAATTACTTTTTTCTGTATTATTCATTCGAAATCCTTTTCCCGGATTAAAAAATACGCATTATCACGTGTCTGCGAAGTAAAGTCTTAATGCTGGGAACGACAAAAAGTTTCGCAATTGATATTTTTTTTTATTTCTTAATCTACACGCAATATGATGCTCCAGAACTGTTACATCGTAACTTGCTTCATATAAAAACTGTATAATCTGTATTTATGAAAGAGTAGTCCACAGACTAGTAGTTTGCACGAAGAAGCAGCGTGGATTTCATGAAATTAAACTTAGTCGTCCAATTAGAACATTATTGTTATATGAAAATTTACGTGTACCTATATGTGCGATATTGATGTAGTAATATGTAATAATGTAGTAATATGTAATGTATTAATGATATGTAAATCGTCTGTGTGTAAATGCTTTTTACAATGTGAATGTTTTTCCTCTTAAAATTATACGGAAAAAAATTTTAATATATTTGAAAAGGTGTTTTAATCGATTAAATGTAGAAGCAAAGAATTAAGGATGTTTCATATTTTCAAAATGATAACGAAGTTGTTAAAAAAGTACAAATTATTTTAAATCACGTTTAAAAATAATGTGACAAAGGTTTACTGTCTGGATAATAAGTTTTGATAAATAGTAGTATTTTTTTAAATCTGTATTCTAGTAAAAGTATATGGAAATATATTGTATATTGTAGAATAAATGACAAATATCTCAATTTCTTAATATAAGTTCTTAATATAAGATTATATATTTAGAGTTACATTGCATGAACTAGTCATCCAGTAAGTAAACAAAATATTTATTTGTTCTCTATCTCTGTAAGTAATCAGTGAATCGCAAAGAAATTTTACATAAATTATTTTATGTGTACGTTTAAAGCATTTATAAACGAAAAATGTAAATTTTTTTATCATTAAAGAAATTTTAACATTTAACAATGAAAATAATAACAATTATAATAAATATATTACAAAAATGTGTTATTAAACAAAAATATAATCTTATTCACACAACTTTTATACGTATAAATTTTATTTGAAATATAAATATTAAATATACGTCCAAATTCAATTTTTTTTGTATAGACTGTACATCTAATATATCCTTAAATTGTCAACCTAATATCTTTTAGATGTTTGCACCTAAAAAAGAAAGAATGTAACAAACAATATGTTTAAAAAGTATTTACAAAAGTATGTCTCGCTCGAAATCATTTCTTTTATCTGAAATATACTTTTTCGTTTCGAGATAATTTAATGCAACAGTTAAAATGAGACACACTATATATGTATATATACATATATATGTACAAGGATAATTAGTTTCAATTACGTGAAATAATCACATATTGAAGTTATAACACTATAATTTATAAGTTTATATTGAATTCTACGTTAAAAATATATTTTTCTTAATATTTCTTGTACTTAGAACTTCTCATATGTCTTTTGATTTGATTAATTATAACAATTAATAATTTATTTGCAGGCACATCCACTTACAACTGTGTCTTATATCACGCAAACGTAATATTCAAACTGCAAATGTTAATACAAATGATATGTTATTTTATACATTCTATATCGTTCTATCTATCTATGTATCAATTGCTTGGAGACCATACATATGGGGACATAGGGACATTGATTAATATTAGCAAGCATTTATATAACTATTTTTGTTTCATTTTATTTAGCATTTTATTTCTCACATTAAATTACGTATGTCAAACCGTTTACTACAAGGTATTGATAATTACAAATTAAAAACATTAATAATTATTTATAATTAAAATAATAAGCACAACAATGAAATTACACGTATCAAAGTTTTGTTTGAAATGACAAAATCTTATTCATTGAATGCAAAGTTTTCAGTTTTACTAAACTTTCGTTTTACATTAATATAATTTCAGATAAATGAGACAGAAGCAATTCTTTCCAAATTATCCAATTATAATCTCAGTGAGGACTTACATAAACAGGTAAATAATTACAACAAAATTTTATATAGAATTTTAACTGTTTTGTGCGTAATTTTACTAGTTAGTTAGTCTCAAAATTCAAACACTTACCTAAATTTCATGAATGATTATGTACAAAATTGGGACATTACATATAAATTGCGTTATTTGTTTTATATATTTTAGGATACACACATTTTAATGCCGCAAGTAAAGATAAGCTAAAATAAGAAATAAGCTAAAATAAGAAAATAAAATAAGAAAAAGTTTTAAAAATTATTTTTTATTTTATACAACAAATGTGAGTTTTTGAAAGTTATTTCATACTATCAATATTACTGTTATGTTGTCAATTCTACTATATAATATCTATATTCTGCTATCACGCTATAAATATTCTGTAAAATAAGCTCAATGCATTTCGGCATATAGAATTGAATATAATAATTTATATAGATTTTGTAATTGGTATTATGTATAAATATCCCAATAACACATATAAAAGAATACAATATGTTAAATTCATAATGTTGTACTATAACCATTTTGAATTATTTATTTTTTAATAATTTCTTATATGTTGACCTTGCTTCTACTCAGTATATCGTTAATTTAATTAAAATATTGTAGTGAAATAACTGATTCTTGAAAATGTATTAAATTTGACTCAAATTTAATTTATTATTTACTAAATTCGTACATTAATATGAATGCTGTGAATATGAATACTTTGAAACTAAAAAAATAAATTGACACATATTGAAGTTAAAAATAACAGGATATCATTAAATATAAGGAATAAGATTGCTCTTTGATATCTGCGATAATGGAACATAATTGATGTTTTATTATAATGTCTTAAATTTACTCATCCGCTTAATAAAATTTATGCCAATATTCGAACTGTTAATAATATGGGTATATATTTAACGCTTATTAAATTACTTATTTCAATTAGATTTTGCAGTTTATATTGCAAATAAAGCAAAGATAAAATTTGACTTGGGACATTACAACTTTGGATATAATTTTATCTGCGAGGTATGTCCTCTTTTAAATAAAAGTATAAAAGTATATAATAAACGTATATATATATATATATGTATATATATGTACAGAGTGGGGTAGTAACTCTGTCCACTTAAAATATTTCCGCTA
>Ga0157364_1003942_pt1 | contig 14622 bp, 5 predicted proteins | sample AttsexASBM2_FD_111476 | JGI IMG/M metagenome (GOLD analysis project Ga0157364, IMG submission 111476) | Fungus gardens microbial communities from leaf cutter ant in Ribeirão Preto, State of São Paulo, Brazil - Atta sexdens ASBM2 | ecosystem: Host-associated > Fungi > Mycelium > Unclassified ... | reverse complement strand
TTGTTTTAACAATTTTTTCCCATGTACATATATTATTACATACCTTGATATTTGCTATAGTTACAACTTACAAGAGATTTCCGGAGTATGGGAGAAAGATTCCAAATTATATTTTCCTATATTTTCAAACTGGAGTTTTTTTTTGGCAGAATTTTTCTATTCGACACATTTCTGAAACAATTCTTTTGTATTCTTTATGAACTGTATCTTCCCCTCCTCACTTCAAGTTCAAAACCAGTTCATAATTATACAATTTGATATATCTACATGGAAAGAATTTTTTTTTAAAATTTACCCTGAAAAATATAGTAGTTGTGATGCAATACAATATTTTGAAGATTTTTACCATACACTGCAGTAAAATTAATCAAACTTATTTTATACTTTATTGTAGTTTTATTAATGAATGAGAGAAATTTACATTAAAATAATTCTTCAAAATACAATGTTGTCCTATGACTATTATATTTTCAGGATAAATTCTAAGAAAGATTCTCTCCGTGTAGGGTGAACCTTTAATTCTCTTATAATTACTTCTCTTCTAAATGAACTTTTATATTTAACCAGTTTTAAAGTGATTATTATTTTTAATCGCTCTATATATATATATATTTATATTTATATTGTCACATCAATTTAGAATAAACTATCAATTTGAAATTTTTTGAATATTATTTTTATTTAAAAGACACTTATAGTGTCTGTTTTATTATTGTGCGCCTTGAAACTGAAATTTGCGACCGAAACTCATTTCCATCCTATTTAGTTTGAGTTTATTTATGTATGCGAAAGGTTACTGTAAAATGTTATTGTTCTAAACACTTACATCAATAGACAAGTCGAGGAAGTGGATCTGCTGCTCGAGTCTCTCGAGGAGAACCTCCGTCCGTTCTTTTCTTCCATACACCTTAGACCTACCGTCTTGTCTCTTTCATGGGCGAATGAATCACAATGCACTCATACATACACACTCTCGTTGACCTTGAATACTACTTCTCCCGTTTATTCTGAATTGGTTGATGTGTTTTATGAAAATAAAAAGAAGTTCTCACCTTCGCATCTGGTTCATAGGAAAATTCCGACTGGATCGTGGACGTATACGATGTATCTTGAAATTATTTCGACATTGAAAGAGATTCCGAAAAATATCAATATTGATATTATTTATTGCACCTTATCAAAGTTTTTAATAATAAAATTGAAATTAATTTTAATATCAAAGAAATAAATAATAAAACATTTTAATGATTGAAGTTCGGAGCGAAAATTAGAAGTAACCAAGATTAGATAAGCATAAATGACAGAAATAAATGTAAATAAATATAATAAGAAATAAATATAACCAAAAATAAATATAATTATTTATCACAATTATTTATGACTTATGATTTTTCTCAACTTTATGATTTTCTTTTATTTTGAATTTTGTATACATATACATAATTTGGTTTATTGGTCTTGAAACTCTAACTTAACATCGATAAAGTATTTAGATTAGATTTTATATATAATAATATCTACTTGAAATTTTATGATAACTAAATTCATGACTATCGGGATACTTTTAATGAATTGAGATATCTTATAAAATATAATATATTTCAAGGATAGTCTAAACCAAGCCTGTCCAATTTTTTTTAAGCTTCGGAGCCAAAGCGCAAAATTATCGATCCAAAAAATTCAATGTGAGTAAGATTTTAAAAACTATAAAATGTTGAATTAAGCATCACTCAGATATGTATCAAAACTTTACAGCCTCCGAAATCTTAACCAACTCAAATTGGACAGCAATAATCTCTTTTAAAACAATAATCTCTCTATAAGATATCATAATTTCGCAAATTATGATACTTTAAAACACGTAAATTAATGCCTTTTATATAATATATTCATTACGTTTATAATTATTAAATCTCTAGCATCATATTAATCTTATCCGCTATCTTATCTCGTGTCATATATAATCACTATAGCTATCAAAATGTCTAATAATCTTTCATTGTAATTAATTCGTCATTGAACCGACTAACTCACGATAATCATATTTTTCTTCTTATAGTAAATATTTACTTCAAGTTTGTTATACTCTTTAAAAACTATTATTTATTAATTTGTTATTATTATTTATAACTAAATAATACAATAACGAAAATTTAAATATTTGAAAAAATTTTCTCAAACGCAAATAAATTAAAAACGAAGTTAGAAAATATTATTTTGAATTCCTATCTAGAAAAATAATTTTCTCTTTGACGAATAGACAACGATGAATTAATGCGATTGTGCATTATTGTTGTGTGTCCGGCTTATGTTCTTCCGTCGTAGGCAGCGGTCCAAGTATGACGTAACGTTTTCTAATAGATTTCATCAGAAACTTCAACCAAACTTGGCACGATTGATAAAGGAAACATCCACTTAGAAAAAGCTAGTTTTGATACAAGTCATGCGTCTGGTAATATAAATAACGCAATTACCATGCGCAGCTACTTTTTCCGATATCAATTGAAAAATTGATAGCATATAAATCAGGCAATAGAATTCATAAATCCTGTTTGCGAAGCTGCAGTAATGTAAAAATAGTATCTTTATATTTATGTGTAATATTTGGCGTAACGTTTGTTTACAAAAGGCAGATATTTTTAGAAGATACGTTTAACTTTTATTATACAATCATAATATTATTTTGAAAATATAATTACCATGAATTAGGTTTAATATTATATAAATGTTGTTATACAAAATTTTGTAACAACGTCAGGAAATGAAAGATTATAGATATTAGTCGTGTGATGTTTTATGCAAATTGCTTTTAAATGCTCAAGGCTATTTAATTTCGAGAAAATTAATAGTTCGTCTGCACTTTACGGAAATGGGAAGCAGACCGATTACATTAGTTACTTCGTTACTCGCTCCTAAATTTTCCCAAGTTCGCTCGTATTTTTATCGCGGTGATATTTATAATTAATATCGAGACGACAAAACGGAATTTTTCTGGTTAATTATAACGACATAAAATGTCAAAGAACTTCGAAAAATCGGAAAACGAAATACGGATCTATACGTTCTACTTTTTGGGGAATTAAATATCAGAAATTAATATCACAAAGAAATAATTACGTGAAATATACGATCATAAATCGCGCAATAATAACAAGGGCTTTTTTTCAACATCCCATTGTGGGTGTACCAACTTTGAAACGTATGATGGAAAAATAATTTATTTTATATTTATACATAGGACTTATATACACGAACGATTCCTTTGAAGTTTTGTAGGCAACAAATAGCTCGTTATCTCTCTTTTGTTGACGCCTCTTTTTTTTTTATTAGTCACAGATTTGCGATCACGAATCATTACAATTATTTTTTTTTCTTATATTTATATGATATAAATTAAAAAATTATTTAATTTTTTGTTAAAAAAACAAATATTTGTTTAATTGATATTATATAACTGTTTAAGTAAAAATGTAATTAGTTTTATCAGGTAAATAATTATGTATAAACAATTAAGAAAAAATAATTATGTATAAACAATTAAGATGAAAAATTGATAAAAATTATTTCAAGGCAATCTATAAAAATAAGTATGTACGTACTTTTAGAAATATTTAAAAATAGATACTGATAAACGAAAGTTTTTATGTTTTCTATCTTTTATGTATAAAAATAAAAAACATAGAAACTTTTCTTTATTTTTTATGTATAAAGGAAAACTTTTTATTTATCTAATTCTATCAAATCAATATCAGAATATAATATAAAAAATCTTGATGAAATAGATGAATTTTCTCTGTTTTTTTAACCAGAAAATGAGTGATTTTATAATGTCGTATTATATAATAAATAATTTTTTATTTTGTAATTGAATCAAATTATGAATTTTAAATAGGAGTGCCATCAGTGAATTAATTTTCGACGTAGAATTACCAATTGTCAGGAATTCTCTTAGAGGACGGAGAAAATTTTTGCGAAGTGCAATTTAGTTATGAACACACAGCTCGATCGTGTTCAACCGTCGTTGTTAGATTTTACGATGCACGCCCGGCGCTAAATGTACGACGACTGAAAATAGAGCCGTTGACGTCAAGGGTACCGAACGCGCGCGCACAAGATTGCGAACATACAGGCATAATGATTGCATTCGGCACAGCGAGCATTACTGGTCACGGATTGCGTGCCTGTGTATACGTCGCATAAACGAGCTAAAACGAACTCCACGACGTTAAAACGAGCTACCGTCCTTCCGGTAACTCTTGCGACATATCGATCTCGGTTTAATTTTGGAACGTCTTCGAATAGAAGTGAGAGATCGATAACAATCGGATATGTTTGTTCTTATAATAGAGAAAACAAGCGCTGAAGATTGTGAAATACAATCTCTTTTGATCGATACAAGTTTTTAGATACATGAAGATGAATTTAGATAAATGATCTAATTTGCCGAAAGTGTCGTATTAGATAAAAGAAAAAGAGCACAATATATTTTACCTAGATTAATTGCAAAAGAATTATCTAATTTTTAATTTATTAAATTATAAAATCTATAATACTTTTTAATAAAAATTTATATGTAATCCTATTTTTTTATTTGATAAATTTCTGAGTATTGAATGTTTTTTTTATTCTCTGCTGTCAATATTTTAAATACTATTATTTTAATATCTCACGCGATTCTAAATTTTCATCGCGAAGGGGATGGTTATTTTGGAAACGTAATTTTCCAGACGCAATACTATATTCATTCGCATAACTTGTCGGATCTGTTCAATTTTCTCGCATTTTATATCACATCATAATTCATACCTTTGAAAAATCCAAGAGAATATTGCCAACTGGCAAAGTGGATATATTCACACGTAAAATTATTTTGCCAATAATTGTATATAATCAAATACGTAGAGTTACTCACACGAGTTCACTTACGACTGATGTAGCTTGTTCTCTTTTCTTTATTGTTAGACATGACGAGCTTGCAGCGGCATCGCTGTTTTCAAATATTTATTCAAATAGCGCAATTTTATAACGTAATTTCATCGAAGAAATAGCTTAACCGTTTTGCAGATATCTTGCGATAGCGAATCTATTTTTCATCTTACAGCCTCTCGCCCTCTCTTCTGTCTCGACTAATATAACAATGACGTATCCGAATTGAGAATTGTTTTTGACTGACTAGATAAATAATTACCTAGTAGATAAATAATTACCGGCGTGTTATATCGAATGACGTATCGATTGGCGTAGCCTCATTTATATTTATTTAGTTCTCTTGTGCAATGCCGAATAAATATTTCAATTTACATATCAAATCGAATCTTCTTTTTCCTTTATTTAAACGATGCTGTTAATAAATTACGTATTATATATTTAAAAGAGATGCAAATCTTTAATGTTCGGACACAGGGAAGTTTACATATTTTACGAGAACAAACATAATTGTATGTCCAGTATATACATACCCTAATGAATGAATATTTTTCCTCTCTATCAAAAATAATTTCTATCAAAAATAATAATGTAGATTAATTAATTTTAAGAGAGTTCTTAATCTGATTTTAATATAACAGAATAGAAAATTGATTAATAGAAAATTATAAATTAAGGGAAATTAAAATTGGTAATCTTCGTCTTAAATATTTTTTTCACAATCAGTCAAATGGGAATTTGATTTTTCAGTCGAAAACTTCAAAAAATATATCCACCCGAGCTTTTCAAGTGCATAGAAGGTGATGCATCAAGATTCAAGAGTTGCTTTCTTTCGACCGTAAAGCTTACAGCTCGGGAACGAGCTTCGAAAACCGGTTCTGAGACGTATGTGTTTCTCTCATGAACATGAACATGCGTCACATATATCGTGTGCATATGTAGTAAACGACCACAACTTGGCCTGTCAACCGGCCATAGGAAGAAAAAGGACCTCGGTTTTCTTTGCAATTTACGATTCACTGTAAAGTTCATTACGACTGCATCCCGCAGCCGAGAGAACTTCATGCATAATTCAACGACATGACTCCCGAAAACAGTATTACGTTTTTCAACTTTTTCACAGAATTTTCGTTAGAAATCTTCGCTTCCTTCGACGGTTAGATTCCAAAATCGCTAATGACATTAATAACAAACAATGTTTTAAACTCGTTCTCAAATTTTGTCATTTGAACAACTCAATATCAAAAGTAAACGAAGCACATGTCATATATTAGACAATATTAAGTACAATATCAAATATAGAAAATTAAAACCTGTTCATGAAGTATTTGGTAAGATAAATGTACCAATTATACATATAGTGAACGTGACCCAATTATTAGATGAAACAAAATTTTAAATAAGAAATTTTTAATGATATGTAGACTCTAAATAAATTCGTCTTATTAAATTTTCATAAACGAATTTATTTAAAATAATACATATTATTAAAAACTTACATTAAATTTTTTTTATATTTTGTCTAATAATTGGATTATGTCCTAACTAACTGGTTCATTTGTCTTCTAGGAAAAGAATCAGGAAAAGAATAATTCTACATGAAGAAAAGTCGAAAACTTAGAACGAAATTTTTACCTATATGATACATATATTTATATATAGCAATTTTTTTTATTTTTGCAGCAAATTGATCTATTCGATCTCGATGTGATCGCGTGTAAATTCTCGTGCGATTTCATGCTGTAACACACAGAGAAAGAATCGCGTGCACGAGCCGTTCTGTCACGTGCACGCGCGACAGCGCGATGTAGACTTGTAGACGAGGCCCGAGCGGCAAGTGGTGCAGTCGGTTTTCTGCCAGCATCGTGCGTGCATATGCAAGAGAAGGTACGGCGATTCGTATGTATTATGCGTGTGCCGTGTATGGCATGCCCGTGAACGTGAAAGCGCAAAACGCGAAAATCGTCCTTGACGAGCGCTCGTGTACGCGTGACTCCTCCTGTCTCTTCTCTACTTGGAAACCGAGGTAAAGCAGCACTACAGTCACAATTTAAACGGAGTCTATAAATTGAAATTTTAACGCGTGAATCTTAAGCTTTTAAGACTCAAGTCATAAAAAATTGACCAATGACAATCGAATAAAAAAATGTCGATAAAAATAATTAACTGTGATTGGTCAATTTCTTACGACTCAAGGCTTAAAATTTAATAGGCTTTCTACAATAAATCATTATCTAAGTTTCTTTAAGTCTTAAGCCATAAGAATTTGATCAATCACAGTTGAATATGAGAAGAATAATCGACTGTGATTGGTAATTTTTTTACGGCTTAAGATTTGAAGCTTATCTATCCATTAAATCAGTGGATAATCACTGATATCAATGCCACTGGTAATCGGTGAATTAAATGTGCGATAACTTAGCTAATTCTTATTGTGTGATCCAACTAATCTTGTTTTAGTGCTTAAATTCAATGACTATAATGTTAGAAGATTAAAATTAATATGCAAAGATCGATATTTTAGTTATATAATGCTCAAACATTCTTCCTTTTTTAGTTGAACTTCTGATTATCAGTACAAAGTATGCCACTGGATAAAATTAGTGACTGTCCACTGATTCAGATTTAGAGAGGTAATGATAAAGATAAAGATTTAGAGAGTAAGTAATGGCTTATTGTAGCCCACAAGTTTTATGCCTTAAAATTTTATTGTAGACACCGCTTTAAAGAAACAGTGTTTGAACAATGGGAGACGGGAGACCGCGTGACCGGCCTCGCGGCATCACGATCACCCTGACCCGTTCCTAATTAATCGTGCCCGTTGCAATTAGGCGCGAGCGCAAGCCGAGGATCGTTAATTGAAGAGCCGGCGGAGCTCACTCGCGGCTACGAATGTCCGTCCACCGAGAACGCTAACTTTGGTTAACCGAATTTTCTCCGACCGGCTGCGTGTTGCGGGTAAGACCGTAATTCGGATAATTTAATTAAGTTGTAATGTAGCTTCGATCGTTAGTTACCGCGGTTTCGATCGTCGATCGGCTGATACGTTTAAGCCTGTGCAACGAAAGCGTTGCTCAAAATAAAGAGACATTAGTTATCATTCGTGTGTGTATAAATCAACGTTTTATGCAACTTACAATCAAAAAAAAAAATTGATTGAAATTTACCGAAAATAAATCCTTAGACGTATTCGAAGTTGATCTCGAAACCAAAGTTTCCAAGAGCATCCGTTCCAGAGTACTGAAGCTTTCTGAGCGATATTTCCCGGAATTCCGGCACTCAGAAGCTAATGTGATAACAAGATTTCCGCGAGAGATCTTGTAATTTATTCGTTTGTCAGAGATTTGAACAAAAATGAGAGCAGACAGATTCTTGAATTTCGCAAAGAAAAGCGATTTTCAGAATAGCTTTCGTAGCGCGAACATTAACGAGTGCTTTGTCCTCACGGATTGGATTACTCTACGTTGTCAGTTAGAGTCGATGATGGATAGGTTGTAGTATACAGAGTGACTTGTCAGTGGTATTTTCTATCTCATCTAATTTTTAATGGAACTCAAGAGTGAATTATTTTTACACCGAAAAAAATTTACTAAACTTTAATAAATATTTGTTCGAATAGAGTACTAAATATTTACTAAATAATGTAAACATATATTTATTTGGCTCAAGAATCTATTAATTTAAGTATTTTTGTATTGAGTAAATATTTGTTTATTGTAAGTAAATGTTATGTTAGTATTGTTCAAATAAATATTAAAATTTAGTAAATTTTTCTTCAATGTAATGATTATATATACAAATGAATGCCGAATAAAAGATAGAAATCCAAACTGAAACAGAATCTTCTTTAATATTTACTCTCATGTGAAAATAAATAAGAACGATTTTATATTCATTCACACGGTAGTGCTATTAATCTTAGCGTATACGATTTCTGTCAGTGTATAGAAATCGTTTCCAGCCGGTCATCACTTTTCCGGGCTAATTTCAAATCACGCGTTATCGTACCGTTATTAATGTTTTGATTTATACTCGTTCACCCGTCAGTATTTCAAAGTTAAAATTAATTGCGGCGATAGTAACGGTAGTAGTAAAAGCGGATCACTTTGTGTCGACATCTGTAAACGGCGTAATAACTGGGATAATCGTCTGAAAATCCGAAAATCTCCACCAGCGTGTGCAGGCGGTGCTTTATGAACTCTTTCTGTGTTACTATGCAGCTGCTGGCAGTCAATCGACGAGCGAAAAAAGAACAAGTCGCTTTTCTCGAGCGTAAGTGCGTTCCTCTAGGGGAAAGCAAAGCCACACAGAGCATTACATCGCCGATCATCGTCGTGCAACGCCATTCCTCGTGATCATACATATCGAGATTACTACTATCGTTCGTGTGTCCACGTATTTGTGTGCGTGCTTTTCTCATCTGTGTGCAGTCCCACGTGCAGACGACCATATAAATGTTTTCATCGAGTCGCCGAGAGACTCGTCTTCGCTCTGCCGGTTGCGCTGCCCCGTCGTTGGAAAAGAAAGTTGGTGCTCGCGATTACATGAGCGGAACACGCGACAACGTGGGCCAGTGAGTTGCAAATTTAGCGTAATTTTGCGGGGCGATGACTTAGCACGCGATGACGTTGACGTTACTGCGATCCGATCCGGTTTATCCGCGACGGTATTGAATTGAGGACGATCGGAAGCGAGGCGGTTGGAACCGAGTAGCAACGAATCAGCTGGGCTACGTTCATATTCCACCGGAATGCTCCGCATGTGTCATTTTATCCATGTTTAATATTCGATGAGCAACAAGAAAATAGAACGTGAGAGGCACTCGGCTGAAAACCTGAAATTCTGATTGTGCTCTTGAGAGATTTGTTTCAATTTCGATGAGCTTAATTTTTGACCTTATTCCACTGGTTGAATACGGAAAAGCGAAAGTTTATTGTAGTTTCGTTGTCAGATAAATGTAAGAATTCCTTTTTACATTTACAGTATTGAGAACGTGTCGCTTCAAATCTTGAATGTAATTGACTTTCTAAGGCTGTTGCAAGTTTCTCTGCGACGAGACGGACTGATATTTGAATTATACAGAATTTGTATATTTCAACAATTGTGCAATTCCAATTTTGTGCTACATTAAAATAGGATTAAGATAATCGCCTATACATTATTTTCTTTGAAAACTAATCTCAGGCTATAATATTCTTTTTCAAAATATCGAACTTATGCTAAAACACATTAAAAGTATATCAAAACAAGATTAAGATAATCGGTTCTACATTATTTTCTCTGAAAATTAATCTCAGAGGCCATGATATTTCTTTTTTAAATATCGATCTAATGCTAGAGTAAAAACACACTTATATCGATAAAAAAATCGCTAGAAGCATAATATACTAAACGACGCAGAATTATAAAAAAAACAATAGTATTTAAAAAAAGGAGTAAAGAGAAGATGATACATCATTACACAGTAACATCTAAAATAATAATAAAATATTTAAACACTAATTTAACGCCATTAAAAATATTAAAAGCTCCATAATATTTCATGTTGATGGAGTTTTAACAGACTCTTTATGATATAAGTACAATACATGAACGTCGATATGTAAAATTGCCAATTCAATTTTAATTGCAAGAACAACTCCGATCTGAAGATTCTTAATATAAACTATATTTTTATTTTATAATTTTATTTCCTGCTGCAAAAACAGTTCCTACAATATTTTTATTTTACGTCATTCATGCACTTTCTATGTATTAAATTTTAGATTCGATCGTTCCAATGCTAACGGAATTGTATCGCAAGGAATTCTAGAAAGTAAAACTCAAAACATTTCAGAAATTTTAGGATTCTTTTTAAGATATTGAAATTCTTGAAATATTTGATTTTTTACTCTCTATAATGTCGGCAGATTACAACAGTATATATTCTGCATCTGTCGTTTGTATCATGATACATTACAAGGCGTTTGATCGCACGGCACATAGTGCATCGTCTCGCCGAGTGGCGCCTCGGCGCCATAATCCATGGTAATTCGTAAAAGAGCTGAAGCCTTGTTAGAACGTGCCGGAGTTCGCAGCGAAGAGTAGATTTCCACGTTGCCCTTAATCGAAATTTATTAACCGTGGCAAAAGTGCAAGTACCGCACGGAATTACACTGGATTGGATAACGTTCGCGCGTCGCTTATTATGCACCTTGATATCGCTCACCCCGGGAAATTTTTTATGCAATGGCTAGACAGTAACAATAGCTGATACAAGAGAAGTGACCTTTTATTTTTAGAAGCGATATCACGAGAGAATTTGATCTGCTCAATTATCGTTTAATGCTACCTTGATCAAATAACGAGAATATATCAAGATGAGAAATCGATAAATTATTAAAATGTATTAAATTGTTAGAAAAATATTATAAATTTTTAAATGTAATAAATTCCTATATATAGTTTATGTAAACTTATTTATTCATTATTTCAATTACTTTGATATTTTTAAAAGAGATTTTAGTATCATAAAAATTTACGATGGATGTTGCACAGATTTGAATTCTAAGAATTCTTCTTCTAAGAATAAACAAATTGTGTAGAAGTCTTTCTAGAAGATATACGGTGATTCATAGTAAACGGCTATCACGAGACGATCGTTTATGTTGCTAATTGACATTAATCTACGTGGAACAAAGTTAACAGGCGCGTGAGTCTAGTCGTCTGTTGGCGAATTAATCGGATTATGTCTTGTGCGAGTTCGGCTTGCCAATTTATTTGTGACGACGCAGGCGATATATCATCATGATCATCCTCATCATCGCGTCATCTCGATTGTCTCTCAATAGGTTTGCGCTCCTTCGCAAATCAGCGCCTTCCGTTTTGTCATGTACTTTTTTTATCCATTATCTTAATTGTTCACGATCGTAAAAATATCGCACGCGAATATCGTGTCTTGATCTATCAATCGATCGATCAGGTGTATCCGAATATGAAGGAAAACAAAAAATCTGCTACAATCGGAGAACTGAGAATCGATCTAATCAAAATGGAAAGTGCTATTGTCAGGATTTTTTTGCTATCACCAAGAACGTTGTAATACATAATTAGCTTTTGTGACTTTTGATAAAGATGCAATATTTTTTATCAATACACTAATATTAGTCAATTCTTCAATTAACAATTAATGCAAATATTTTTTTACAAATTTATTAATCATCTTTTATGTAAGACTACCATTTTGCAATGATACATATTATATTTCTGTATATCTGTATATTTTGTATATTCTGTGTTTGCACGAATGTTCAAAGTAACAGCAGCGTTTGCGAAGCACCATTGCTGAAATTGACGCGCATTCATTAAGGATTGATCGCTCAGCTATTAACGGCGCGTCACCGGCGTGAATGACGGTGTAAATTGGCTCGTGGTTGTGTTGATATTCCTGCGATACTTTCCGACCTGTGATCATCGAAAATGCGATGTAGCAAAACAATGAGAATATACCGTTGGAATTTTCCCAACTCTTGATAAATACACAAGTAATATTTATATACATATACGCACGTGAAGAAATTATATTTAGACCATACAATGCAGTTACTACGACTGTTTGACTCGCTTCTTTAATTGAGTCTGAACGATATTTGATTAGGATTTCCTTTTCCTGTACATACTTCTTAATAGATTTTATTGCGACATTTAAACGTTGCTATAAATATCGCTTTGAATATTTCTAAGCATATATGTAAGCATCTAAGCATATATTGAAGTGTTTTCTACTTTAAAAACAATCGTTTTTAATTAAAAGAAACTTATTTGTATACTTTGATTAGCAGTTTTTAATTACATATTAAAATTATAAGAACTGCAAACATTTTTTATATCATTTAGACAATATTTTAAATTATAATATTGCATTTCTGATATATAAATATATACATTTTATGTTGTATATTGTTTTTAGCAGTATATTATTTATAATTTTGGGTAGCTAATTTAATGGACATGTTAAAAAATTGAGAGGCATTTTTTTGAACTATTGAATTATTAAAATAAAAGACATTGTTTAAAAATGATAAAGACTTACGAAATGACTGAATCTTAATTTTTATTTTCATATTTAATACTTTTGTCAGAAGAATCGACGAAAATTGAGACGTATATCGTTGCGTCATGTCTTTATTTCCGCAAGCTTCGTTTCTGCACGAAGAAGCTACCGCGCGGTTTGATGAGTCACAATGAAAGTATTTATCGCCTAACGTTTCATTTAAGTATACGCAGCTACTCGGGTCACGATTTGTAACGTCGAGGATGACCTGAATTCGCGAGATGAAAAAAATTTCGATTTATAGGAAGAAAAAAAATTATTTTTTCGAAATTAAGGTAGCACTAAATTTAACATTTTTTATTAGATGTCAATTAGCGTTTATGAGAGAAGGTTATGGCAAACTGAGATGAACAATTTTAATTTTACACGTTTGCAAAGAAAAATGATTATGTGGAAAGATTAGATTCGCGAAATGTGAATTTAAATCATAGTTGCGAATGTAACCTTAGGATGGTAACTAGAATTCGCTGACTGTGATAATACTTTTGCGCGCGAGGAAACTTTTGCCGAGAACGAGAATTGCACCTGGAAAAAGAATATCTGGATTAGACCGTAAAATTAAGTGCAATAAGGTAATGTAATTCACATGCTGTTTTTTCCCAGAAAAAAATCTAAATCTGAATAAAATGGTTGGCATTAAGGTAACTGTATATTTTTAAACAGATTTTTTTATATGACAATTTATAAATTGGAGAAAATAATGTCTAATATCGAATATAAAATTATTTGTGAAGAGGACATTTTGAAGGTTTTTAAGCTATGTGATTTATACAAAGTGATAATCGAAAAGTTGTTGAAGATAAATAGCTTATTTTATACAATGAACGGATAGAATAAAATAAATACTATAAAAGAAATCTATCATTTTTATTAGCCCATATTATAAAAAAATACGTATTTATAAATTTGTAATTATTGTCCAACTTATGGTAATCAGTTCTAAAATACATATATATTGGACAGCCGAATTGTTGGCTTTTTTAAATATTTATTTTTGCAAGTTTATATGTGCTTTCAAATACGGTAGAGAAGAATTAGAAAAACTAAAGAATTTATTGCGAAATTCATATATACGGTTGTTTCTTAAGTTTTTAATGTTTATACGCGACTATACATAACGCGTTCTCTCTATACATATCAATTATTGCGAGAAATATTTCCGAAAGTGATTGAATTGATTAAGACAAAAAATGGTTGTCTCAAAAAGTCGAGAAGTCCCAGGTTCCAGGAATCCTGGCTAACGTAATATTTTTCGCAATAAATCCTTTAGCTTAAGGTTTTTCTATTTAATTTAGGTGGAGTTATTAGCGTTTCAGACTGATTATATTGAAAATTACTGACGCGCAATCTGAAATAAATTGATCTAATATAGAATATATATTGTATTATTTGAAAGATCTAACTTTGATCGTGATGACATCATCTATCATATTTAATGTATTCATATATTATATATATATATATATATATATATATATATATATACAATAATTTCTTATGTCTTAATAATGTTTATGTTCTCTTTTTGTTAAAATGACAAATTTCTTTGTAGAATAGTTTATTTTATTCCGTTCATTTTTATTATAACAGTTATTTATTTATTT
>Ga0157364_1003941_pt1 | contig 14623 bp, 9 predicted proteins | sample AttsexASBM2_FD_111476 | JGI IMG/M metagenome (GOLD analysis project Ga0157364, IMG submission 111476) | Fungus gardens microbial communities from leaf cutter ant in Ribeirão Preto, State of São Paulo, Brazil - Atta sexdens ASBM2 | ecosystem: Host-associated > Fungi > Mycelium > Unclassified ... | reverse complement strand
ATGTTGTGCTTTACATAATAATATATCATAGTTTATTGTACTAATAATTTTTAACTTTTTATTTTGTAATCTAATAAAACTAAAAAAAAAATAAAGTCTAATTGTTTCATCTTCCAGAAATAAACCTATTTAGCGGAAGTTAAGTGTAAGCGAAAATGAGCGAATGAAGATGACATCTCTTTTTAAAAGGCAAAATCGTCGTCATTATTTTATTTCCATCTTAGAGTAACTCTTTTCCAATTAAATTCTCCCATCCTGCTATGTAGTTCGCTCCAATGGATATATTTTATATTCCTTCGGCGTTCTGAATTCTTTAAAATCCGTCATATGCTCATTAAACAATTAAACAACTATTAATTTTAGTTCACTTAAGATATTGTTTGTAGTTTTTTTATGTTGCACATTTCCATTTTTCAAAAGCCATCCAACTAGGTCATATATGTATACTTTTTTTATGTACAGATCGCTATAATCGGTTTAGCCGGTTAATCGGAATGAACGATATACACGCGCATTTGCACGCATGCATGATCTTCATGTACGCGACATGTGAGAATCTGAATACACGATTTTGATATTACAGAGTTTTAGAGATAACTGCTCTTTGTATTTTTCGAGAATCTGAATACACAAAGCCGTTTGACCGCACATAAAACTTAAATATGATTAAAAATTGTTCATTTTTACTGTCATTATATATATGCATGTGAAATAACTTGAAGTAAACAATTTAACAAATTTGATAAATATTATCTGAGTAAATTAAAAATTTCAATCGCTTAATTATTGTACCTTTAAAAAACTCATTTATTTTTAGACACATATAAATCCATTTTTCAAAATAACATAATACATATAAGATGTCACAAACATCTCGATGCAATGATGCGTCAATGATTAGCCAAATCATCCGTTCCTATCGATTAGCCATATTCAATATCGGTTAACGTTCGTAGCACCATCCATATCGTTAATGACCCCCCTAAGGGTAGTAATGACTATCTCTAATATCGATTAATCATTTAGTGAAAGATTAAAAGATCTAATATTCATAAAAACCTAGGGGTTAAATTGTCACATACAATCTGTTCGATAGATCAAGTAAATCGGCATGTCAATAAGCATTAAATAACAGATTCTTTCACATAAATATCTCAAATGTTAATGCAAAAAAGCCAAATAAACAATTCATTTAGTACTTGGTAAAAAAAATACAAATTTTAACACAAAATAATATTTTTAATTTTATCTCAAGAAAATTTCAACTTTTTCGTTTAACGCGAGTTTTATATATTTTTAACAAGGAAGGAAAGAATGAAATTTTTCGTATATATATATATATATATTTATGAGCTTGTCATATATCACGTCAATATTAAGTTATAAAATAAAATAACATATAAAGTTATTAAATTGAATCAAGCATGACATTTCATATAATAAATTAAAGAATATTAATTTAAGATTCAACATAAACCTCAATTGCACAGAAAATCTTGCGATCTTAGCATATTCATTGCGATACTTCGTGTCACGTTAGTGCGGAAATAAGTATCCAGACACTCTATTCAACTCAACGTATAAGTTTAAATATTTACCAAAAAGTAATGAGGTACCGTAGGTATCTCAGGTAGAAGTTATAAAGTGAATGTGGTAGGCAATGATGAAAAGGTGAAAAGGTCCCCGCAGTCTTTATGTAGCGGGCTTTTTACGTGGCGGTTTACAGTAGACGTGTACATGAACGTGAACGCGGTTGAAGAACAGCTGAAAGAACAGAAAGGAGAAACAGAAGAGGGATTGTAGCAAAAGTACGACACTTGCGCAAAGTGGAGCCGAGTGTTCCAAAGGGATCTTCTTTCTGTATGATGCTAATGTATTCCATTGAAACCGACCAGGCAGACTGGTAACCTAACAACAGACTCCCGTGTTTTGAATAATGAACGAACTCTGTTATCGCATTCGATTTGCTATCGTTCGCAATCAAATTGTCTCGGCCACGCTATTTAAAATGCTAAAGATGCGGCTGGCCTCGGACAAAAGGCGAATTCGCATAGGGCGGGGGATTTATGCATCTAGTTCATGTCATAAATCTTCCAAGGGAAATGAAAAGCGCCGCGCAGTGTCGCTTTGCGTCGCCGCCGAGATATCCGTCTGAGAATTGAAATGGTTGCGGATGTTGTCGGTGTCAGTTCCAATCTCTCTCCTTCCAATCTCTCTCAACGCGATAACTAGTCTATGATATTAGAGCTCTAGATATACTTTTAAAGTAGCGCAAAAGTTTGCCATGTTTGACCTAAAACTCGTATTATATCAAAGAATTACTAAATTTATTTATTTATCAAGCTTACTCATTTATTACTTACTTACTTATTAGATTACTTACTTATTTATTAGATGATAGATCATCAGATCAAAAATAGCGGTCGAAATAGCTAATAAAAAAATAGTCAATATTCAACTTGGATAAATTCTGGTACATCTAGAGTTCTATATGATATCACATCATTCATATTATGTCACTTTCTTTTGAATTCACCATAAAAGAAGAGAATAAAAATTTCTATAAAATTCATACGAACGTGTTTACACTTGTTTTCCGCGAGTTGATTTTTAATACGACGATGATGGGACACTTTATCTGAATTTCCAAGATGCCGTCAAGTCTTTGAATGGAACAACGTCGCTTTGTACAGCTGCGATTAAGATGAACACGCTCATTATTGTAGCCACATATACGTGAGTTATCGGCATTATAAGGTCTATGGAATGCGTCATCGTGTGGTTTCACAATGTTACTACGTTATAAACGCGAAGGTTGTTTTTCCATTGTCGGGAATAGAAAACGCGCGCCGTAGTCGCTTGCACACATGGCGCAAGATGTGAGTGAAATATATATAAATTTTCGCGCTTCCACCATGTCGTAATGGTAATAATGTTTTAACGCAATGCGATCCATTTTTTGTTGATGATCTATATGACGCACGTAAATTTATGATTTCCGTCGAGATGTCACATAAATCGACGAATATAGCGTGGGCCGTGACGGCATCGACGGTTATGTCTATTCGATACTCCCTTCTGTATGCATTGAGCGTTTGCAATACGATTGCAACAAGAACTGCGAACAGATATTTTGTTATATCTATCCTACACGTCTAAGACCTTTTAAGCTACTTGCAAATTGACTTTAGTACAGGTACCTGTATTTGCAAATCGACTTTAATACCTGTATATATACACATAAGTTTTAAAAAAGTTTTTTACTAAATCTTTTTCGACTTGAAAGTAAATAGACCAAAGTAAAAGTGAGACTGTGATGTAAAAACAGTTCTTTACGGCGAAGAAAATGGAAAGAGGACTATAAAACAAAAGTTCCTAAGAACCCCCATTTACATCCCTAATGCTTTAACTTACGAAACTATCGATCGTGACGTTCATATCTTTCGCGATGTCATTAAATTGATTTCCATGACAATAACAATGTAGTTTTTCATTGTCGAGATAGAATGCGCAGCATAAGGTGCGCAATTTAAAATATATATATATCGATTATGGAAATACAAGATTCCTGACAAACGAGTCCGCTGGTGCGGCAAACGCATTAACCAAATTGTGCATTCTCGAGAGGTGATCATGACGGAGACAGAAGGAAATAGGAGAAGCAACGAAGGAAATCACCATAATTGTGCGCTCGTTGCATCGAATGTCGCAACTTGTGCCACATTGTAAATAATAGTGATGCTTAACCCTTACGACTTGCAAAGACGATTCTAGAATTATTGCATACGAAAAGAACAGCTTTACTAATATTTAAAAATTTAGCTAGATACAGATCTAAAAATTTTGTTGAACTGTTTAAATAATTATGTAAAACGTTCAAACTGCTAGAATGCCAAAATTTCTTGTAGCATTCCTCATCATGTTTAAGTTTCTTACATAATTATTTTAATAATCCAATAAAATTATTTTTGGATCTGTATCTACTTAATTTTTTATATAATTATAATTCAAAATGTTTATGGAAAGAATATACATGGAAAGAATGGTTTTACAGAAGGAAATTAAAAAATTTAGTTAGATGTAAATCTGAAAAATAATTTTGTTGGATCATCAAAATAATTATGTGGATGCTCATAATAATTATTTTGGTAGTCCAATAAAATTATTTTCAAGTATGTCTATAATTAAATTTTGAAGTTCTCCAATAAAACTGTTCTTTCCGTATACATTTTCACTTCTCTGAAAAATAGAATTCTCTTGTAAAGATACTTTGTTTGAATAAGTCATTACACCCACGTTTTAATGACAATAAAGTTACAATAAAACAGTCCTGAATCATAGTTATATAGTTTTCTCAGACATTGATTTCTTCTTCTGACCTTTACTTTTCCAATACATATCTTTGACCTAATTTTTTAAACATGCACTATTTGATGCCGTTACCGGGTCTAAGAATTTCCTGCTTTTCAACGTCTTTTAAATAAATTTTCTGTAAAGCTGAATTCTCGTGCTTATTTTAGGAACCACAATGTATATGAAAACCTAAACGAAAACTTTAATCAAAAATATGCCTGAATAACACACATATATTTATAGAAACATATATAAAGATATATTTAGTACATAACATATATAAAAAGAAAAGGTCATCACAGTTGTTACAAATTTTCCAAAAAATGCGTATGATATTTTTGAACACGAATGCATCTATCTGAAAACCAATCACTCATGTGTACACAGTAACAAATAGAAAAGGAGATGTCATCTGAATAATCATTTAGAATTCCATCTGTACCACGACACGAATAATCTTCCGATAGGACCTCGTTTACCTCCGAACTGCATTGAACTTCGAAGGACATTCTATTGTTCACTGGACTAGTCCAGTGTGTGCGGAAACAGTTAGTCCGTTTAGACAATAATTAGTCCCCGAAGGAGAACTACGATGGACGAAGGCAAGTACTTAATTGCTACTCTCTCTGTGGAAATAGATGCAGTACTTGGTACCATAACGAGAAAATAAAACAGAGAGGGGAAAGAATCTCATTGACCTTTCATCTATTCTGTTCCTTCACGCCGCAGTATAACTTTTATAGTATACGTGCGCGCGCACACACACGCGCGCGCGCGCACACACACACACACACACACACACACACACACACACACACACACACACACACAAAATAATCTTTCATTCAGAAAATAAGAGATTAAGCAGCTACAAACTAAAATCGTAATTTCAGTGGCACATATTAAAAACCAATTCCTATTATAGAATTTGCACGGCAGGATTAATTCCTGGACTATATGTATATACATATAATGGTCGTAATCCGACAAGCGTAATATTGAATGTATGGATACTATCATTTCTGTGATATCAATCACTTTCAACAAATATTATATTTTCAACAAAATATCAAAAAATACATTTTAAAATTTCAAAATTTCAATTAACGTCAAATTTAAATAACAGATTAATTCACATTGTCTATTGTTTGAATTAAATATTTTGTTATAAGGTGTTCAAAATATATATAGGAATTTAATTTCTATCATAAATCAAAAATTTATAAATTAAACTCTACAACTGTATAGTAAAAAGTATGTTTCATATTTTTTTATTCCAGCTGAAGAATGTAGAGAGTGATGATTTTCGACACACAGTAAGTTTCTACATCATAGCTCCGATGTGATGTAGAAACTTACTCAAAAACAGAACGAGCGTACTTCAAATAATCAGAATACAAATTTTATACAATTCTACGCATAAATTATCAGAAATTATGCAGTCATGTACAAAATGGAACAAATCGAATTTTCAGCAAAGGTTTACAAGAGAAATCTTGCTTTTTTCAAAGATTGTGTGTTCCATGAAATGTATGTGTGTGTGTGTGTGTGTGTGTGTGTGTGTGTGTGTGTGTGTGTGTGTGTGTGTGTGTCTACATATATGTATAATACCTTCAAAACCATATTCAATACATATATACATATATACATATATACACACACACACACACACACACACACACACACACACACACACACACACACACGCAATATGTACACGAAACCGCATATTATATTTGAGAAAACAAGAAAGAGAGAAATTTCTTATTTTAAAAATTATAAGTAACTCCAAATTATAAATAACATAATTTTAACGAATAAAAAAATATCAATTTCTTTTAAATGCATTGCCATTAGATGAAAGCTCTGCTTTATATATCAGAAAATAATATTTTCGTGACATTTACTTATGTGTGAACAAAGAAGCACCTTGTCGTCCCATAGGTATACATGAGAATACTGCAACGTAGGAGAGAACGTAAGATAAACATATTGCATATATTGTAGACACTTTATACGCAAATTTGAATGAAATAAAAATTTGAATGAAATACAATTTTATACTGAATAATTTGAAAAATATATGTTAAATAATTATTTATAGATTTTTAAAGTTCACAAAAGATCACATTACATTTTAATTTGTAATATCTCTCATTTTTCATTAACATATCTTATACAAATTTGTGAAATTTGTATTCACAGTTGTTCACAAATTCCACAACATACAAAGAATATATCACGGATAAAAAAATTGTTTGTCGATAATCATAAGAAATACAAATTTGTGACATACAATACAAAATTTCCAACAAACTGTTCTCCGATACACCATACATCTCAAGTCTTCGAAGCGAACATTCAGAATTTCAATGCGTGAAAAGTTTCTGGCGCAGAATTGAATATACGGACGTATATTCGCGCTTTCTTATCATATGAGCGCGGTAAGAAGAGAAAAGTTCCGGAAACGGGAAGCATTATCAAGGCATCGACGAGTAATGTCTGAAAGTTGATATTTCCACCGTACACGCGAAATCAAAAATTCGCAGGTGAATCCGCGAGATTTCCGTATCACGCTTTACCGAGTATGTCATCTTGCATTCGCAAATCCGGGTGAACTTTTAGGAGTGAAGATATACGATATATTTTTAAATTGATTTCAGATATACTAGAAACGTAATGCAAGAGTATTTCAGTGCGCATAATATTCTAAAATTTTTCTATGATACAAAGCGTGTCCGAGTAGCAACGAACATTTACGTAACTGAAAATCAATTATTTAATCAGACGTATGTACATCAGAAAAGAGTATAGTCAACAGATCGCAAGAATAAATTAGGTATATCCAAATAAATAAGGATATTTCATAAAAATTTTCCGTTTATTAATGAATCCTATTTATAATAAGTATAAAATATTTTAAATGAAAATATAATATGTATATACATTATATTATATTTTAAATTAATTATGTTGTCTCATAATGTTTCATATAAATAAAATATGTTTTTTTCTTCTTTTTTTTTGGAAGAATTACACATGTTAAAATGTGAAACAGTCAGTCATAAAGAAAACATACGGGTAAGATAAATGAAATAAATTGTTGCGAGGTGTAGCATGCTCGTAAATCAAGCAACAGTCCTCTGATGGATCGCTTTGGCGACTTTTATATTCTTTTTTATTTCTCATATCTCTCTTTCTTTCCCATCATCGAAATCTGGTCTGCACAGTTTGCCATAATCCAACCCTTTCCGCAATGATGATGCGTTATGAAATACGACTCGTTCTTTAAAAATTATAAAATATTCCATATATTTTAAAATCTCTACTCACTCAATTTGTCATTTTGAGATAATATTATAATTATGGCAAATGAAAAAGATGTCCTTGTATCATAACATGAAGTCGTGCAGTGTTGTAATTAAAAATATGAGAAACATAAACCATTTGCAGTATGAACCGAGCTTTATCCTAAATGCGCAACTAAATCGGACTTGAAAACGCTGTTAAAACATAACGACGTTTAAGTAAACATAAAGAGAGAGAGAGAAAGAGAGAGAGAGAGAGAGAGAGAGAGAGAAATCAGCACTAGAGATTAAAAACTGTTTTATGCAACGCGTTCTATCTAACGATATTATTTACCATAACGGTGTGCGTTAATCTAGATATAAAATGATAGGTGCCAAGCACTGTGACAATCGCACGTCGCATCGTATCAGTGAAATCGAAACATGAAATGTTATTATGTTTTATTATAGAGATATAAGTTTGAAATGATCGCGGCTTTAGATCGGTGCCCCATGAAATTGTATGGTTATCCATGAAAATGTAAGGATTGTTTTGCCACAATAATTCAACGCATGTTTCGGCGTAATTTCCTCACTATCATGCTGAATATCATGAAAAAGGCGAAAGACGCAGAGCGATAATAACCGTCATGGATGAGAAGAAATAAAGTCGACCTTTGAGACGCCGTTTTTGGTACGAGAGGCACGTAAACCACGCGACATTGTAAAAGTCTCAGACAAGGCGACGACAGTTGGCAGTGCTCCGTTGGACCAGTTTGAGTACACGCGAAAAGTGGCATAAAGAAAAACGGTGAAAGACGTGGTGCAGAGCATGCTTGATGGGCGGACGAAGGCTTGATAAATTGGGTTTCTCGCGATTACGGTTAGACAACGTAGCATCGTTCGTACAATCCGCGAGACTAAAGAATCCTCCCGGTTCTTACTTATCTCCTATGTTGGAGCTTGAGAAATTTTCACACCATTCCATGTGTTGGGAATTCTTGACGCGTTTCATTTAGTTAAAGCATGGTGATGGAGAATTTGTCTAATGTTATGTTGCAATTTACGTATAAAGATAAAGTGTAACATAGATAAAGGATATTTCTGAAAGGAATATTTAGTATTAAAAATCCAGAATTACGTTTTAAATCAAACCAAATCGTGCAAATTGAAAAATCTGCAGTAACAATATTTTAATGTAAAATGTAAACATTGCTTTTGTAGAAAAAAATACAAGAAAACCGAAATAAGATTATCGCTTAATCGTTTCAAGCGAATAATGAAGAATTATTTTTTAATTAAATACAGTGACGCCATGCAATTGCAGGAACCACTGACAGAAATTACAAAATCAACAGAAGTATTATTCTGCAAAATAATTAATATTTTACGCAATGATGGATATATAATATAATAATGAGATAATATAGTTGCTCATTTTTTATAAGAGGTTATTAAAAATACAGATATAAAATAATAAAGAAATTCATATTTTCATAATTAAAATCCTCGACAATTCTTTCTCGAGATAATATTGTCAAAGCATAAATCGTTTTTCACAAAAAAAACCTATCAATTTTTAATCATCCGTAATTTAAGAATTATTAGCATTTTGACAACCTTATTGCAAAAAAATATTATACATTCTATAAACTGATTAAGAAGAGAACATTTACAAAGAATGGGGACTATTTTAGAACAATGCTGCACATTATATAATACGCATTATACGATGCTCGTGATTCATATTAAAAATATATCAAAAGAGAACAAGGGCAAATAAGAATCATGCGCAGATTGAAACGCTAATATTAAGTAAAAATCTCACAAAAGCATTGAAAAAGCTTACTAACGCATACGTTTCAACTCACTTTTAAGCCATTCTCAATGCTTCAGACATACCGATAAGTACGTACAAATATGTAGGTCATCATAAACTTAAATCTAGCAATGGTATTTGAAGGAGCCTCAAGCTAAATAAAATTTTGCAGAAAATGTCACAAACAATTGTATAACTGAGTAGAAAATCCAGTGCTCAATCCGTTAATGGACACGAGTTATACATCAAAGTAAGAAACAGTTGAAGATTAAAAGTAAACGTAGCACACAACGGAGAGAATTAAAAAAGTAATCAGTTGATGTCAAGTCAATGATTAAAAAATATTAATAAATATAATAGTTAGAAGAATAATTGCACGAATCCAAGTGTGAAGATATTAAAAATTATATTAAAAACTTTATATTTATATTACGATAAGATTGAAGATATTATATTTACAATAACTATGTCAATGTATGACTTTATCGAAATATCCAAATAAAACACAAACCGATACGATGTCCAGTGAAGTAAGTAAGCTTATACAGTGTGTTCTGGACCGTTTCTAACGTTGTAACGGTATAGAACGTAGTTCGGAATCTATATTCTATGACTGGTCTAACTAACCATGTTGCGGTCGTATTCACAGCTGCGATCTGCAGATGCGACTACCACAGCTACATAGTAATCTCATTTACAAATTCGTCAAAGGAATAGCTCAGAGATATGGAGTTACACCTGTCATTATCTATCTTGCATGCGTAACACACAATGCCATCGATCCTATATTATTATCTGTATTACTATCCAATAGATAATGACTTTCGACCCATTCATTAAGATATAACATTCCAAATTGTGATCAAAAGCTCCAACTATAATAGGAATCTAAATTTTTTTCCTAGTATATAACTAGATTTTTACCTTGTAAAAAATATAACGAATATCATATTTATATGGTATTCGCAAAAAATGCAAGAAATTTGCAAGCTTCAGTACTAGTCGCTTTTACAAAAAAAAAATAAATGGAAATAAAATCAAATAAACGGAAATAAAATTAAGCATAAGATAAAAACGGTAGTTAAATACATTTTGAGTTCTCTCTCTCTCTCTCTCTCTCTCTCTCTATTTATTTTCCAATGCAATATTCCTCTCATTGTTAAGAACAATGAAATCAGTATTTTACCTTTTCTCTCATTTGAGACTCTTTAAATTAGCCCATAAATTTCAAAAGGTATCCCGAAGAACTCAATGCCCGACAGGAATTACGAGAGTCTTTTATTTCGCACAATTTCCAAAAATATTCAGGCATACACATCGTACATGTTATATATTGGCGACATTAATTTTCCCCGAGTATCGAATGCATTGGTTTGCTAAAACAAATGCAGTTGTATGCGATTTTCATTATTTTTACGTGTACGTGCGACACATTCCGAGCACAAATTCAATCTAGATGCGACTATGGATCGAATTCTACTACATGGATCGAACGAGTGCGACGCATTTTTCTTACAGAATAAATACGCCACAGAATAAACTTGTAATACGCAAGTACGCTCTTACGTAAAATTTCAGCGAGAAGGCTAGCGTGATAATGCGGGAGAGAATTCCAGTTGTCATGTATAATGGAATTAAGTTCACACGTGATAGCCATCCTAGTATATTACGATATCAGTATAAAATGTAGGACATGAATTCTCGCATTCTCGTTATCATTTATATGCACAGAAAGAAAAATTCAACGACTGACTGAATTAACCGTGAAAATTACGCAAAATTTGAGAATATTTTTCATTTAAGCGTGCGCTTAATTCAAAGAAAATCTTTCGCTCTGAAATTACCACAAAGGTGAACTATTTGATTACGAAAAGTTATATAGCTTAGTTATTCAAGGAATTAGAACATCCGCTTTTCGTATTAAGCATACCTAAATCCATGCATTAAGCTTCAGCACGGAAGGACTAATGTTTACTAAAACACTCTGTGGACTTAGGTTGACAATGAACAGTAAGTAGATTTGCCTAAAACTCTGTGACAAGATAATTTTAAGGTCTAATATCGCGATTAAATGCAATTCCGATAGCAAAATAATAACAAAAATTATACAACTGTTTAATTTATATTTTTTTAAATATGATCTTGGATCGTTCATTTATAAAATTAAGTTTTCAGCAATTTGAACTAATTATTTTATAATAATTCTTACTCGAAATACAATTTGAGAAACACAATCTCGAAATTAATTATTGATTACTATCTGTATACTATAGAATAATAATTTAAATCTAATCAAACCTAATTATATATTAATGACGTTGTGAGAAAAAGTCAATTTGGCTAAAATTTGTATCATTTAATATCAATTAGAACGAAAATACTGCTATTCTATAAATAAAATAAATTTACAATATTTTTTTAATTTTATTTACAATGATCATTATAACAATTAAAATTACTTTCATGTACAATAAATCACGTACATAAATAATTAGTGCAAAAAATTTAGTAAATGTTCCATATAGATTTATATAGCAATATTATCTTATATAAAAATTATATACAACAATTATCAGGCAACAGTTAGAAAATTATGGAAAGCTACTTGGATATAGCTTGTATTTATTTTTCCAACATTGTTATTCAATTTATCATTTTTATTCGTTATGAGGTCGCACGTGGAGATTCTGCGGATTATAACATCTACGTCTATCGGTCCATTTAAATATGCGGAATAAATCGCACAATCCTCTAGCATAGCGAGAAGAAACGAACAATAGTATCACTCTCATCTCACGCGGACAATAGTCGACATGTTGCGGATATGTGAGTGTGCTTTACCTGTGAATGCGAATGGTACTCGGTGCCGGCGCCGTTTGGGAATCTGAATCGGAAGGGACTATGTACGGGACAGTTGATGCGAAACGGGCTTTCCGCGGACAGTCTGGGCGGTGGATGAGTATGCGGGCCAAAAATCACGCAGTCCATCGGCATGGATCGCCCGGGGGCATGATCGAGGGATCTGCAAGAATAGTTCATAGGCGGTCGTATGGCTGGATGTTCAATCGGCGGTCTCCCCGGATGTTGCGCTTCGTGCTGTCGATGCTCCAACAGCCGTGATATGTGCTCAGTCGATCGACAGCCGTGCTCGTGAGGTCTTCCAAAGTGATGATCGTGAATGTAACTGGAGTGATCTTTTAGTCGGCAGGGATGCTCTATGGCGCGCATCATACGGCCACGATCCATACCGCTTCCTATACTGCCCGGTGACATCGGAGATGGAGCGATGGGATGATCTACGACCGAACGCGGTTGCTCCGTACGGATTTGTTCCATTGACCTGCTCATTCCCTCCATCGGTCGCATAGAATGATGATGTTCCATGCGTATCGGATCAGATGGTGGTTGACGTATGATGGAATCGATCGATCTCATTGATTCCATCGATCTCATCGCCTCTGTCGAGCGCATACCGTGGTCAAACGGACGCATCGGTGAAGGATCGGTCGATCTACACGGCCTTTCCCAGCATCGCGGCACCGTCGCCACACCGCTGCCTCCGCCAAGCACTCCACCACCACCGCCGCCGCCGCCGCCGCCTCCACCGCCACCGTGACCTTGAGGTATCCAACCACCCGCATATGGATGATCCATCGCCGTTACGAGCCGCCGTTAGCGCGCTCGTACTCACGGATTTCGTAGTCGCATTGCCCTGTCCGGTGCCATGATCTGCCCTTATATCCACTGCCGCGTCGTCACGCACTGTCACTCGCGAAGCTTGACGCACGCTGTCGCTGGCGCGTCACGACGCGTCACGTCGCGCGCCTCGAAGAGCGCGCTCCAGATCAAATGACAATGAGAACGAGAACACAGAATAAATGGACCACGAGTTGCGACGTAAACGCGAAGAAGAGATACACAAACAGAATCACGCGTAAGAGCACGCGGAGGTGATTGTCGGACGGGAGAAACGCGAGCAAAGAACGAGACTGAGAGACAGAGCGCGGTTAGAAGACGGAAGTAAACAAAAATCGAAAGATGCGAAAAATACAAACAAAAATAAAATATTGGCTATCCAAGAGTTTCTTCGCGAACTAGAAAAAAATTCGAACGATGAAGAAAGCCGTGCGCGAGTGCGGCAGCGACGGAAAACCGACGCATCGCGATGCCGCGCTCCCCAACACTGAACCTCGCAGCCTCGACTGCCGCGCAGTCCCTCCACGCAAACCAACCGACCGACCCACTATCCTCGACAGCTACCCTCACCCCCCGCTCCCTAGTCATCCCTCCTACACGTATATACCCTTCCATAGCCCGGCGTGTCTCATCCGCCAGCATCACCAACCCCTCAGCGGCAACGCGGCTCTCCTTCATCCCTCTGGACCGCAATGTTCGCCCACCACCTATGGTTTAACTCTCCTTCCTCACCTTCTCCTCTCATTCCTACCGACTTTCTTCCTCGAATTCAACCGCAGTATCCCCTTTCTTCTCCTCTTCACGAGGTACCGCTCCTTCTCCCGTAATCTTCTACTCTCGCTTTTCGTCTCTTCTCTTATTGTTCTTCTAATTTCCATGCCACGAACAATCACCACGAATTTACCGTTTATCTTCCTTTCCTAATTCAAATTTACCTTCGCTGTTTTTACGTACGATTCTATTCGTAAATCTTTCTTTCGCGGCCAAAACGTTCTATTCCCGTTTTTGAATTCATTCAGAAATGATTGGCTCTCTTTTGACTTCTTCTGTCTCATTTAAATACCGATTTCTTCGTTATTCAAGAAAATCAGAAAGTGGGTCAGGAGAAGTAGAAAGCTCGAGGTGTCGGTCCAAGTAGGAAAGGAAAGATGTGCATGATTGGAGACAGAATATAAGGGACTCTATATATATATATATATATATATATATATATATATATATACGTCCCATATGCCGAAGGCGCGTGAATGAAAAACGACCGATCGATTCCTCTACGAGTAGGTGGCTCTCCTAACGCTACTCATTCCCGTACATACTATCCCCAATTCCCGTGTCGTTCAAGCGTTAGACGGATGCTCTCATAGAGCTATTAATTATATATAAGCTTTCACGTCACAGCACAATTCGTTCCCCCTCTTTACCATTAAGTAAATTATTGATAAGATATTGGTACAAAGTATAGATATTT
>Ga0157364_1003940_pt1 | contig 14623 bp, 7 predicted proteins | sample AttsexASBM2_FD_111476 | JGI IMG/M metagenome (GOLD analysis project Ga0157364, IMG submission 111476) | Fungus gardens microbial communities from leaf cutter ant in Ribeirão Preto, State of São Paulo, Brazil - Atta sexdens ASBM2 | ecosystem: Host-associated > Fungi > Mycelium > Unclassified ... | reverse complement strand
TATTAATATTATTAATTAATAAAATTGTTTTAAGTGATCTCTCACACAAATTGATATTTTACACATATTTTTCTTGAAATAATCTTAATTATTTAAGAAGCAATTTGTTTATTTCATAATCCCAACAAGTGAGTAAATTTTATAAGAATTTTTTATAATAAAAATACAAGGCTTCAATGATACTGAAGCACGCAAGAACGAGCCTCATGGGAAAAACAAAGAAAATTCAGGACCGGGAGCGTGATGATATCTCACGCATGTGGGTCACGGACCCTCCGCAGCAATCTCATAGCTCGTCCTATGTCTCATCATAATCTTCGCTCTCCCACGAGGGTGCGTCGTAGGAACCGCAACGCTTCAAGTTTCCCCGGCGAAATAATTCTCCGGAAAATTAATGTCCACGAGCATGTGGTTGTAACGCAACGCGTATGCGTCACGTTTGATAAATAGGAAGGGCGAGCGGTGGATCGGCGCGCGACTACAAGAAGAGAAAAAGGAAACGTTCCAGGGTGCAGTGCAGCGTGGCGATGTAACAAGAGGGGAAGGAAAGGGAGGTAACGCGGAACACCGCGGGAAAAGAAGACGTGGGGGCGAGAAAGTAAGAGCGAAATGGAGACAGGAAGCGCGCAAAGAGGCGGCAGAGACACAGGTGGAGGAAGTGGCGGGAGAAGAACCGAGAGGTGACACGCGGAGAGTGCACGTGTGGAAGAGAGAACATTGCGAAAGAGAGAGAAAGAGAGAGAGAGAGAGAGAGAATGCGAGGGTGACGACGGACACGGGAGGGACACGAGGGCTGCCAAAGGGTGAGGGAAAATGGTAGAGTGAGAACGAGAAGAGAGAGAGAGAGAGAGAGAGAGAGAGAGAGAGAGAGCGCGCGCGAAAGAGCAGGAACTGAAACGAGGAGACAACGGGGGTTGCACGGCGTTATAAGATCGATAGCTGATGTGATACCAACCCAACCCAAGCCGACCCAACTGAACCTAGTACGACCCGCGGTTCGTTCACCCCCGCGGCGTATTCGCGCCATTATCTGTTCCAAATGTCGTCGATGGTAGCGGTGGCGACGGTGGCATTGCTCCGCTTCGTATCGCGAAACTGTGCGCCGAGGCGCATTCACCTTCTTTGCTTCCCTCGCCCAAACCGGCGCACCCTTTGTCCCTCAAACATCCCACCAACCAGAGAGGGTAGAAAAGAGAAAAAGAAGGAAGAGGAGGAGGAGGAGGAGGAAGAGAAGAAAAAGGAAGAGGAAAGGATGATTTTCCCTTGCTTACTTCTCGCGAGGCGGTGCAACCGACCAAGTGAACGTGAGATAGCTTCTTCGGCTTCTTCGTCCTTCTCTTCTTCCTTCACCCAATTCTCTTTCTTCAACTCTCGTATTTTCTCCCTCGTTTTTAAGGTTATACGTTCGCCGGGCATTACGCTGCTCGAATACGTCGTTTTACGAATCCTCGATCTTATCGTTGCGTTTCCCCTTTTCACGACTCTCTTCGCGTTCAACCACTGCCACTAACAACGTTGTACGATTTCTGCCTCGCTTCATCGCCACATAAATTGTAAACGTTTCATCTTCATTTTAAGAATTCAAGTTCACGCCAATGTAGCCTTATCGAAGAATTTTAACAAAAGATTTTAGAGTTTTAAATTAAAAAAGCAATAATTCAAAAGAAAGACTAATATAAGAGTCAAAAAAACGCGGTCCCCAGCGTAAAATAAACGATTTACATAGTTTATTAAAGATACGTACTTTTTATGTTTTAAACCAATATCGAATCATCTTCAGTAGTCTTACAATATATTTAAAAAATGCCTCGCATTCTTCATCGCACATAATAAGAATGATCCTAGAGCATCAAGTTGAATAAGTAAGTCACAGCCGGTTTAGTAAGTCAAATGAACTATGGATTGTTATAACAGTCTGTCTATTAAGTCTATTTCTACCAATGTAAATTACTTTTAATCTCGATTACTTTAACTTATTTTTTATCTTTTTTTCTAGTTTTATAAATTAAAAAAGATAGAGTAAATTAAACCGAAACCGAAATTAATTTATATTGATAAAACGACATAAAAAAATAATAAAATGGAACGATTCTAAATTCTTATTAAATCATACAGAAAGTATGAATTTATAATGAATTTATAATATTCCCAATAAAATAAAAAAGATAGTTAATTTCCTCCATTATGCGACACATAAATTAAAGACAGAAATTTTAGTTTTATTTTAATTTCTATTAACGTAAAATATCAATTTAAAAATAAAAAATATTTTATATGCTACAGTTAATGCAAATTTTTCACCTAATCGGGTCAAAATTAATTAGCTCGGATTTGTGTGCCAAACGATCATCGATAATTAAAAAATTCACTGCCACTTTTAAATATTTAAATTAAATGCACATGTTTAAATTTTTCCATTTTTGCAGATACGTGTAGCACGATTATATATCGAAAGAAATGCGCGTTTTGGCGCCCATACAAAAACTATCCGATTTTATACCCAATGCATGCCCCGCCGTTGACGTTTCCGTGTTGCCCCTTATATGGCATGCATAGTCACACACGCATTTATCCACGATGCGCACGTATGCATTTATCCACGATGCGCTTTGTGTCGGGGGCGATGTAACACGCGAATCACATCCGTTTCTCATAAATCGATAATCGATACTAATGCCTAATGCCCAACACTAACAGTTTCACGAACATGGCTATAATTATTTTTTAATATCAAGCTCAGACGATTTAAGCGCCACGCATAATTGGCAACGACATTAGCCTCTTACGAGATATTCCTCGAACGACAACGCTTGAGCCCGTTTCTTAAAGTTGAACATAAAATTGAATTCCTGCACGAACAGTTTTACATCGCTTATGGCGCCGCCTTTAGCGACATAAAAGCGTCCTAAAGAAAATGCCAATGCACTCGGCATGTGAAGAGTTTTCCTCAGCAAACTTACATTCTGTAACACGATAAGCTTCTTTGACAGATAATCTGTAATTTATTACGCCGGTAATATATAAAATAAACATTATTTTTAATAAGTACTTTTTTATGAGCATCGAATATGGAAAAATATCACTTCTTAACGATTTTTCATCATATACTCGAAAACAATTAATTGTCAATAAGTCAATAAACAATTAATATAATTCTTAAATGTTCTGTTACCATTAATATACTATTCATTAAAAATATATTACTGTAAATACATTATATATACTATGTATGAAATTTAGTTTAAATTATACTTTTTAGAATTGGGTTAGTTATTTTAGAAGAACATTAATCACCCATAAAATACCATTTTCAATATTTAAAAAATTCTTTTCAAGTGAATTAAAAGTGAATTTGATTATAATTTTTAGAAAAAATGTAAAAATATGCAGTTCTCGAACTTTCTTTCTCATATATATGTACATACCTCATTTACAAATTTCTTATTTTTACTTTGATATACTGTATAAAATAGCAATTGTGTCGCGTATTCAGATTACATGTACATTAAACCACAAGTATTTCGTTTAAGCGGTAGAAGGCTCGCACTAACGATGAGGGTGACAGCATACGACTAGTATGCACCACGTGTCACGCACACAAAGAACGAAAGCACACGAATGGAACCTTCATACGTGCGAATCTCGGACTGTGTACGGACACGGCGGACGCTGAGATCTCGTGTCAATTAAGATGAGAGATAATCAACGTCGTTCCTCATTAATACTTTCAACGCGATACGTTACGTGTCTACGTTACGAAATTATATAAATTTTTTATATACAGATTTGTTATACTCGTCTACCATTCTCAGAATGAATTAATGAGAATTCTTCTTAATGAGGATTTATCTAACAAAAAAAATAGTCCTAATAATATGTTAATTTATAAAATAAAAGTATTGACAATTAATTATATTAATAATTTAAGTCATTTATTCTTTTAAACCTCTAATTCCTATTTTTAACAAAATTTGTCATATTAAATATATTGAGTACATTAAAATTTTAAAAAATAAGTTTAAATTGACTTAAGCAAAGTTTTAAGCAAGAAATTGTCATTTCTTTGGATAATTATTAATCAAAATGGACTTTTTAAAAAAATAAAAATTTGGAAAATTAAACTATCACGTTATCAACAAATTATATAGACAAAGAACGAAAAATCATCCATTATTTATTCTGTCACAAAATAATTTAACATTTAGTTTACTAGTAAGTATAAAACGACATTAACTGTAATAATTTTTTAACAATATCCAAATTTATTTAATGATAATCGATTGGCGTTGTACTTTGTTTGAACAACCTATAAAAAGTTTGTCGAATCCATTGAAATCCGAGTCGTTTATTCGCGGAATAGATCGTCTACAACGTAATAATAATCATAATAATAACAACGTCACATCTAAGTTTATTGCCGAGTTACACTGCTCTCTAATCTACTGTTGAACGAACAAAGGCATACTGCAACACGCGACTGCATTCGCATTGCAATGTAACGATATGCGCACCAAGAAAAGGGGAAGAAGCAGCTCGTTTCGCAGTGGCAGGAAATTAAATCGGAACTATTGTACAATAATGCGACTAGTGTAAGATTTGCTGTATTAGAATATTGCGACACTAAATTTGCAATGTGCATCTTAAATTTTAATTATGCCAATGAAACTAATTAGATCTAATAATGACGAGTTGATTTAAATGGAACTCTCCGCGTTTTAATTCAGATAGATTAATTTAGAATTAATTTATTAAAAGATTCATTTCTTCCAATCAATTAACATAAAACCGCAAACATCCTAATTCCATGTAAATTGTCCGACTAAAAAATTGTCACATTTTCACATGTAAAGAATATAAAAGCATAATTTAAAAAAATGGTTATTCGGAAATATAAAAATATCTGGAAAATAAATTCAGTATAATTTGTTTCGAAAGTATAAAATGGATTCATATATCAAAATTATTTGTTTTGTGTACATGATAATATACAGAACCATGGTAACGTATAAACCTTTGTAAACGCATGTGGTACGTCTATGGCCAGAACACACCGACAGGCGGGGTTAACCAACTCTGGGTTAGCAATTCGTTGTCCCTTTCTGGATTGTGGCTGTACCTATATTATGTATAGTAGAGAAGGTAAATTTAGTTAACCAGGGTTAGAACGCTAACCCACCTTGTTGCAACCGGTCCTGTAACCGCTGCTGTTTGACAGCGAACACGAATTAGGGCAACATTATTATCGGATGTTCCAAACTAACGAAACGATGGTGTAATACTGTGAAAACTTTGTGTTTCCCATATACATTGCCAGCGGCCGAATCGAACGAGCGAATGAGATCAGGAATGGCACTTTGGGATCCAAATCTAATTTTCTAATAAAGCTGCTATAAAAATAATAAACGAATAATAACGATGAAACATTGATTATTACATCTATTAAGCAAATTTATATATATATATGTATATGCGACACTTTACATTGAGAATAATCAATAAAAATTACATGTATTTCAAAAACTTTTGCGGTTAAGTTTTGTTAGTTCGTATATAGTATAAATCCTTGACTTTTATAGAGAACAAGGAGCGACGAGAAACTAATAAAGCGAACGAAGGGACGCCGCCTTTTGGCGTCGCGTCTCGTCGCTTCGCGTCGATGTAACTCTCGAAACGCGACACCGCATCTTCCACGGGCTCTTACAAAAGTTGCACGTAACAAGGAGCGTGCTTGTAACCGTAACAGTAGTAAATTCTGCTTCGAGACAGACATGGACCTGTCTCGCGTTCTCGTGTACCCTCGGATCTCGCTCGTAACACTGTTGCACCGCACGTACGCATTCGCGCGCTACGAACGCATCGTCGATGTCTCTTTGTCGCGTCGTGGCGAAAGCACGGCGTTTTTATAGTTACACGAATCGCATCGTCGGGCCCGGTCGCGAATAAAAATAGCAACGAGAAAGATAAGGCGTACGTTGTTTTATGGCGAATTATACCCGGGGGATATTAAATATCTTATTACGCGCTCCGCTCTTAAAAGGAGAAACTTTTGTTACTGTCTTTCCGCCCATGGATGCGCACAAGCAAAAGGCAAATGCGCGAGCGAGTATTCGCTCGTTATATCACGAGTCGCGTAATATTTTGCAACGGGCAACGGTCTTCTCAGGCGAGAAAGGGTTCTGTGGAATTAAAATAGTTTTTATGGAATGTTTAAAAGAACCCGAGAAGCATTTTCCGGTAGCTTTAGGAGTTTCGCGGTTAATTAAATCACGTGAATTTATCCGGTGCGCGACTTAAAAATCTTTTCAGAGCTCTAATTAGGAAATTCACGACAAACTCTTTAATCACATATTTGACCCAATATTTTTACCTCTACCTATAAACGCTATGTAATATCTAAAGAATGGTTAAATGTTTCTCTATATTGCTTATATAATATAATTTATAATATATAATGAGTGTAAGACAAAATAAAGCTTTTAATGACAGAATTTTTATATTTTTCCATGAATGAAATGGTATAATTGTCGACGATATTTCATTGTATCTATTTTTAATAAAATGCAAATTTTCAAGAAAATTTTTTTGTCACTATGTCAAGTTCAAAGTTTTTCGTAACTTGTTTTAACAAAACAAGCTGCCAATTGGTTGATGCGAATTTGGGCGTGTGAACAAATCCCGATAAAAGTTTGTGGCTACGATTTAACACCTGCGAAGGAAGAAGTTTCCGCGCTAATAACAACCCGTAGGCTTCAAAACAGTCCTGAAAATTTATGATGCGTATTAAATCCGTCGACCGCAAACGGCTGCGCGCCGGCGATCGTAGCGAAAAAAATTCACAAGCTATACAGTTTTATTTTCTCCGAAAATAAAATTTCTATGAAGATCTCGTTTATATTTGACTGAAACCTCTACAATTTGCGATAAAATGTTTTTATACCCAATGCTAATTTTTCATATACTGTATCTCATAAAATAATTCTATTAAATAGTACTATTAAAAAAGATAAAAATAACAATGATCCAAAACATGATAAGTAAAAGACAAATAAAGAGTATTATAAAAAAAATAGTTAATTGAATCTTTAATTTCATTTGTGATAAAAAAAATGAATGTCATTCAAACAGCGTTTATTTATCATGTCAGAAAAAAATAAGTAAAACCGAAAGATATATTTTATCGCAGTGGTCCACAGAAACTTAAAAAAACATTCCCCTGAATTACGAAGGAGATTATGAGATCGCGCCGGTCACGAAGTGTCTGTCAAGCGCAATTGAGCGTGCGGCTATGCCGAATAACATTGTCGCCGTTTGCGTCGTCAATGACCCTCGTCGTTCGTATATAACCCGCTCCGATATCCTCCTCGTCCGCACCTTATCTCACCGCGCGATCGAGCCGGGTGCACGGAACCTCCTCCAGTACGCGTACTTCCGGCGGACGCCTAAATTTAGGCCTCGAGCAGCCCTACGTTAGATACTCAGCCTCGTACAGGCAGCAGTCAGGCAAACTAAACCGACGTTCTCACTCACTCACCTCACTCATACTCGTTCCCTTTCTCTTTCTCTCTCTCTCCCTCTTTCCCTTTCTCTTTTCTTTCCTCTCCCCGCATATTACGTACAGGGAGGAAAAAGAGGGGGAGAGGGGGGGCAATAAAGAGTGTACATACACGCGGCCGACCGTCCGGCCGGCTGGCAGGTTTACAAGGAAGGCAAAGGTAAGGCAAAGCCGGGCAGGTAGAAGGCAGTCTTCCCTAGTGCTGAAGAGAGTGCCTACGATACACACCGTCACGCATTCACCCTCGTCCGATCCCAGACCTGCCTGAACTCTTTTTCCCTTAGTCCCTTCCCGACCCTCTTTCCCGGCCCCTTTCCTCTACCTAACTCCCCTCCCCTCCCTACCCCCTCTCTCCCCCCACTCGGCTCACCACGCGTCATCCAGCCGGCTTGCCCGCCTGCTTGTTCGTTCGCTTCCACCACCACCACCACCAGCCAGCTACCAGCACCACCATCGTCATCGGCACACACTACCACCTTTCTCTCACTCCTTATCCACCTTCCCGGCCCTTCGTTCTCGGAGGCCTCCTCCGGCACCCCACTCACGCACAGGCACAGGGATCTCCTGAATCCCCTCGCCCGCACTCGTCGCTTAGTCGTCGGTTGCACGGCGAGTCGTACGTTCCGTCTAGCTTCTCTTCCCCGTCCGCACTCTTCCTCCTCCTCTTCCCCCATCTCTCTCTCTCTCTCTCTCTCTCTCTCTCTTTCTCTCTCTCTTCTCTTCTTCCTTCTCTCTATCATGTTTCTACTAACCCTCCTCTTCTTCCTCCGCGTGCTTCGTCCTTCTTCCCACTCTCCTCGGAATCACTCTCTTTCTGTCTTTCCCTCTTTCTCACTTGCGCGCGGCCCTGCGTCCAGGGGTGAACGAACCTACTAAATGACGGCCATGAAAACAGCCGAAGCTTGGGCACGAAGGATGAAGAAAGGAACGGACCGAAGACGTAGGGAGATTCTCCCTCTCCCCGTATCTCGATTCTCCTCGACCGCGATCCACCGTTCTTCATCGCTCCGGACCTACTCACGAAGTTCTTCTATTCTTCTCCATCTTTTCCTTCTCGTTCCTTGAACTCTTTCACTCTCCTTCTTTGCCTTCGTTACATCTCTTTCTCTTTTCTCTCTGTTCCACTTTCTTCCCGTTTCCAATCTCTCGGATTGAACTAAATGACGCGTTCTTGACTCACTCCACCGTCTTCCTTTCGTTACGTCTCATATATATATATATATATATATATATATTGTCACGACACCATCGGAACGAATAAATATCGATATAAATATTCTGAAACGTCCAGATAAAAAACTAGATCTTGAATATAATGCAGATATTCGACGATGGATAGTAATTGAGCATTAGTGTGAAGTGCAACAGAAAACAAAAATTTACTTTCGTGAAAAGAAAAGTCTTCGAGTGAGATTACACGAATAGAGTGATCTATAAGGAGTACAATAAATTTTGCAAAATAAAAAATTATTTTAATTTATTAAATCTGTGCTGAGAATCAATGCTCTAGATAAAACTAGTAACAAGTCTTGCTAGTCTTCAGTACTTGTTATAATAACTATAAAAAGATAAAGATAGAGAAAAAAGATAAAGAAGAATAAAAAGAAAAAAGAGAGATAATCTATTTAAAAATATTCTATATAAAATATTCTATATAAAATTAATACATAAAATTTGATTAAACTGCTTATTTGTCTGATAAAATAAAATTAATGTTGTATTTGTTCCAATGAATTTTCTTTATAAAAAAATAATAAAAGTTTCATAATATAAAATTTAATCGCACGAAATATACGCGGACAACTTTGGTTGGTCGACACGGTGTGAAGCCGGATGTCGCCATCAAGCGAACGGTGACGATAAATTAGCAGCCATTGATACCCTCGGCTGTTATTTCGGCGAAGGAGCGGGAACAGAATGGGGAAGAAAATTAGTCGCGATAAAGGGTACTCGAGGAAGTATACACTCGGAAAAAAGAGACAAAGATAAAGAGAAGGCGAAGCGAAGTCTGCTCGCACGACAACTACTCGATGATTGCGTTCGAAGATTACATATTCCATCCGTTTGTCGTCATTAAACCCGTTCTCTTCCCGTGTCACTCACGTGCTTCATACCGTATATATTACGATAGGAACGGATCGCAAATGTAAATGCATATATGTATACATATAGACTATATAGTAGCATTCAAAAACAGAAGCGTATTATTGCATACGTGAAATGAAGATAGAATGTACTACATTAAAATAAAGATGAAGCAATTGATATAACATGTAAAACGAAATAATATAAGATAGTAATATTATAATAGATAATAATAATAATAATAGATAATATTCTACAAAATTCTTGTTTCATATGTTTGAATATTACTTCCCTCCTTCCTTTCTTAATTTTTCCACAGTACTTTTTATGTAGATAACTCGTATTTCAGTTTTATAGAACAAGTAATATACATATATAGAAGTTATGATAATTCTGCGAAAGAAGAGCACAGGAGATTTTTTTACAGGCATACAGAATAATTTCGTAAGACACGGATTTAAATGATATCCTAGTATTTCTTAGACTCATCTGATTATCCTCGGATAATGCATCGTACCGGAAGAAGTTACCGCCGGAAGTTCGATTCTCAGGATCGATTCTGTATGCCGTCAAGCGTCGCGGGTGCGTGCGCGTTCGACGACAGACGACAACGAGAGAACGGAACGAACGCGACCGGCGTTTACGAGTCGCGAAGCCCAACTCGAAGCAGATCCGGAGAGAGCACATAGCTGATCACGTCGTTCGGCTGATTCACATGTAGGAATGTAATTAGGCGCATGATACAGATATGGTAATACCGTTCCACGCATAATTACGTGTCATTGCGGGCTACACTCTGCATATGGATGTGGTAGGAAATTCAAATTTGCGGAAATTCAAAATTGCCAATTTATATTACGAGAAGTATTAATAAATAAAAAATTACTTAAAAATTATTATTTATATAAAGTATATAATTTCTATCTCATATGAAATCCTACTCAATATAAAATATTATATAATTTCTTTATTCCCTAAAAAATCAAGTTTTAATATATTAGGATAAGATAGTACAATTTTGAACATAGTATAATTCTGAATGAAATAAAATTTAAATCCAATTTTCGAAGTTCAAGTTTGAATTTTTCCTGTACTCTTCAGTACTCTCCATACAATGAGAAAATTACAAACATGAACCTTGAAAATTGGATTCAAATTTTATTTTCTTCAAAATTATACCATATTCGAAATTGTACCCTACTATTTGCATACATATTTTTGTCATAATTACTATTGTATATTGTAATTTACATCGCGCTTCCTCTCAGCTATGAACTCTTAATCAACTTGAATTAATGAAGTGTCAATAAAAATGTATTAAACCATGTATTAAATGATTTTAAATGTAAAAAAATTCGCAAATAAATGATTCAAGAATCCTATCAAATTCGTGGAAGAGTTTAAATCTGTCGATGCATTGATTTCCGCTTAATAAACTTCGTCGGAATAAGCGTCGATATCGTGATACGTTTTGAGAGATTTGTTTAGGGTCGCAAACACGCACTGCATCCGATCGCAAAAAATTGAGTTATGTCAAGTTATCGTAGTCGACGGGCATGCCCATGCCTTTCAATTCCGAGAGAGATGGCGACAGAAGCTTCAGGTTTCGCGTAGTAAAACCAGATCGGGCATCAAACGTCTCTTTCACTCTCGGGTTCTTCGTTCGTTCTTATTATTCCTCTCTCCTCTCGCTCTTCCTTTACCGTCCACATTCTATTCGATCTTTGTACGAGCTTTCCTTCACTCCTCGTCCTACCGATTGTTTTCGAATCAGCGAGTCATGGGAACGGCCAGCGGCGACTGTAAGTTGGATCGCGATTGCGAGGCTTAGTTAGATGAGAAGAATTCTAGTGCTGATTCTTATCGATAATTGAGCTATCGATAATAGTACGTGCGACATATTAATGCCGCGAAAAATTTGCTTATTTGATAAATAACAATATATGAGCAGATAAACATCACATTGTTATCTAATTTATAATATAGATATCGTTCTCTTACTTCAAAATTAATACAACTCAAAAAATTAAGTTTTTAAGAAAAAAAAATTATTTTTCAACTTAATAGAAAATTATCGATTAATCAAATAATATCGGCATAGAATATACTTTTAGAAACATAGATAATTAAATATCATGTTTACTTTTATTCCACAACTTTTTTAAAAAATCATTTTTTTAAGTTGTAGATTTTAATATTCTATAAAATTACAATCAATGTAGAATAATTTGTCAAAAATGATATGATTGAAATATCAACTAACGGTCTATATTTAAACTGTTAGTGATATTTTGAGTTTTTGTACTCGATCAGCGCGCGCGCTAAAATGACTAAATCAAAAATGAAATTCTTCTTCAAAGTTCGATTACTAAAACTATTTTAACTCTAAATGTTCTTTGTAAAACTTTTTCTTTCTTTTTTATTTAAAAATGACATAACTCAAAATGTCACTAATAGAAGGAATTGTGATTTCTTTGAAAACTTTAAATAACAGAAATGCTATTTGATAAATAAACTAAATTTTTTGATAGATAGAGTAATCTTTTTACGTAACTCATTTATAACAATAATTCGAAAATCACATTTTTTAAGTTGTGTCACTTTTGAAGTAAAAGAACGATATTATGAAATTACCAGAAAATATTACTTTAGAAAATATGACATCTAAAAAAATATTTTACAACTATTTTATAAAATCACACCGAAAAAATTGTATTCTTGAAAGATGTATTTAATATTTCTTCTTAACAGATATAAGAATCTAATAATTTTCTTTTAAATTAATAATATATTTTTGATTTGCGAAGGCAATCATCGCTACACGCGCGCGCTTCGTGTGGTTTTTGATGATGTTCCCTTAAAACCTTTGTCTGAAACATTTTTTTCTAAAATGTATTGTTCAAAATTTATTTGAGATTATCATTTAAAATAGGACATCCTGTACGTTCTTGTATTAAGAATATGATAATTTAGACAATTTCTCTCTTAAACTAAGAAGGTCGTTTTGACGCTTATTTTAGAGGAAAACATAATATAGATAAGTGGGATATTCTTAAGTTAAGAATACAATTTTTTCGGTGCAGTCCTAAAGAATAGTGTTCTCGAAATTTATTTTATTTCAAATAATCAAATAATCAAATTAATTATCTGTAAAACACACTATCAAATAATTTTTCTTCTACTATGTATATTAAATGTCAAATATTATTATATAATTGTATAATATTAAATATTGAATCTAGTAGTAAGGAATTAGTAGTATGAATTTAGTAGTAAAGAATATTTGCTCATTCCTTCTTCTCTGAAGAATTCAGTAATAGTACTCCGTTTTTGTGTGTAAACGGTGATGAGTTTCAACAACTCTTAACAATATAACAAAAATGGATTTCACTACTATCTTTAATATTTTATGAGAAAATATTTACAGATTATAATTAAAGATAATAATATTAAAAGATACATTAAATATAAAAAAATATATGATAATATTAAAAAAAAATGTAAAAAAGGAGAATAAATGCGTATTCATAACAATCTTAAAGATTCAATCATGGATTCAACGGAAACTTAAAGCATCGTCTCTAATTAGCTTCTTCTAGATATTTGATTGTGCGTCACGTGCTCAACATACTTCACGTACACTCGAGTCTGTCAGCAACAATTTTCCATGATAATCGCGCGAACAAAGAGCCGAACTTATGTGTCACGGGATCTTTCCGTACAACGGAAGAAAAAAAAACGAAAAGCGTTGGAAGATGGCTGTGAAGAGAAAGAATGAGAGAGCGAGAGACTAAGCCAAAGGGAGAAATATACGAGAACGACGACCATTTCGTCGCGCGCGTATTTCGAGCCGAGTGCTAGATTTAATTACAAAAGTTATGAGGTGCTCGACTACAACCCTCAAGGGAATTAAAAGCTACCAGCCGACGCTGCCACTCGCATGCTGTGGAAACATCGCGATTAACGCTCGGTTCGTCACCGCGATGTTTTGGATATGGTTGCGTCTCTCGAGAAGACGTATTAGAGAACAGAATAAACGATAGTTTGGTTTCTTAATAACATTTGATATTGCTAATCGAAGTCTAAACGTTTAAGCAGATTCTCTTCCTGATTTCCGCTACAATAACAATAATGTGATAACAATTATAAACGCTAGAACGTAACGAATTAGAACGTAAAATTATTCCGCGGTTGTAACTGTTTTTATTTTTTGTTTTGATTATTTGGGCTACCTCTATGCATGCATCCGTTCTTAATGAATGTTACTATGAAAATAATGTGCGTAGGCAGATTTGACCTTAAGCGTAAAAAGCACCTACACTTATACTCTATCGCTTGCTGCGACTAAGTAGCCGGAATTACGCTTAAACGATTAGAGAAATTGAGTTTATTAAAAGCGTTGTCGTGTAACACGATGTCACCGACAGAACTGGTTTTTCCGGGGACGACGAATTTTTTTCCGATGAATTCCTTCATTGCTATGTACAATGAACTTTATTTGTCAATGGCATTACGAAAATTAGTTTAGTATCTATTTAAATGTTCTTCCTATGTATATTTTCTAATAATTTACATTTATAAAAATGCAGCTTGATTGATACCAGATGCAAACATTGATACATAAATCTAATGGCCGCAGTACAAGCTTTTATTTGCATAACGCATAGTACATAGTGCGTAAAAGAATCGACAATAAAAATTCTTCTTTTTCGTGATATGAGAGAAAAGAAAGGTTCTGATTCGCTTATGCATTGATATGAGTTACGAGTTATACAAAAGTCTGTATTGCGATCTGAAAACGGCTGTCGTTATTAATAATATAGTACATATTAATATAAACATATTAGGTGTACAACTTCGCTTCCGTTTTTTTTCCGAAATTCGAGGCTTTATTGTAAAAAATTGGTTATACATTTATGATTCAAAGTATTGTCCATCGCTGGCCACTACTTTCTCCCATCTTTCGGGTAGCGTACGAATCCCGCG
>Ga0157364_1003939_pt1 | contig 14624 bp, 18 predicted proteins | sample AttsexASBM2_FD_111476 | JGI IMG/M metagenome (GOLD analysis project Ga0157364, IMG submission 111476) | Fungus gardens microbial communities from leaf cutter ant in Ribeirão Preto, State of São Paulo, Brazil - Atta sexdens ASBM2 | ecosystem: Host-associated > Fungi > Mycelium > Unclassified ... | reverse complement strand
TTGATATGGATATTGCAAAAATCAATATTGTAATGATCTATCTTACTGGAGTAGTCTAGGACTGGTTTGAGGTAGGTCTTAACTAAGAAGACCAGAATATTCTGTAAGACTGGCTCTCTGACTAGAACCTATTTGTTGATGAGATATATTGACACTTTGGTCTCTTAGACTCCATCAGTGAAGTGGCCAATATGCTGGATAATTTCTGCATAAAGCCCAGCAACAGGATTTCTACTTATAATGTGAATTTTATATGCTATGCCTCTCAACTAGGTTAGGAAAATAGTATGCTATACCATCACTATTCACCCAGGAACAAGGAAAACTCATCTCATTTCAGGATATGTATGCTTTAGCAATGACTATTGATCACCACTACTAGGAATGTGACCACAAATGTTACTATGTAAGCTAGGTGAAAAAAGAGACTCTTGAGTCTCATTCTCAGAAGCAAGAGAAAACTTCTACCTTTAGTCTTGCCATAACCTCCCAGAATAAAGCAAACCTATCTCCAGTAACCTCATCTACCAAGACCTCCTTCTCAAAATTATCTCTGTCACCTGCTCCCAAGAAATAATCCAATTCTCTGTGAGTGGACCTTTCTTCCAAACTGGCTAGTAATAGCAAGTTAACCAATGACAAGTGCAAAAAGCATCTCAAAAACAATTTGTACCTCTATTGTAGTATAGAATACTACAAGTTGAACTCTTGTTCCAAGAAGCAAACTATGATTACTTCCAAGGGCTGTAGTACTTTAGCAGTTGCTTTCGAGAAATTCTCAAAAAAATAGAGAGCAACTCCAGGACTCCACACAAACTGAAGCCTATATTGAACTTCTCTATACAGCAACAAGTTTTATCTGACTCAACACATCTACTCTTTCCGATCCTCATTTACTCTTTGTTTCTCTTATTTCTCTCTTAATCTTTGGTCAGGATTACCTTAATAAAATCCCATTCTGAGCTCTTGTCGACTCCGGGTCTACTCATTGCTTTATAGACTCTAAATTTGTGAATACTCACCATTTGAAAACATCTGCAACTCCTCTGGTTGCTCTCTACTTGTTTGGTGGTTCATCAAATAGTACTATCTCTGAAATTGCCAACTTGTCTATAATTTTTTCCACTGGTGAATGTATGAATCTGGATTTCTATGTTACTCTACTTAATTCTTCTTGCTCTTTGGTCCTTGGATATAACTGGCTTATCTGACATAATCTACTAATTGACTGGGTAAATGAGTCAATAAACTTCTGTCTATCTTTGTAGGAAAATCTTGCTCTTTCTCACATCATAGCTAACATACCATTGGCATCTCTATCATTTCTTGACATCCTTCTGCAATCATCAAACTCTGCAGTTTCTATATCTGCATCTGAGATCTCTGTGTTTAACTCCAAGTGACCTAACATTGCTATCATTGGTACTATAGCATTTTTGTGCATATCAAAACTCCCAGGTTCTCACAATTTCAAACTCTGTCTTTGTTCTTTGGACATTTAAGCTAATTCTGCAAAACTTATAGAAGTTCCTAACCTTTCCAATATCTCTTCTAAGTATCATAAATTTACCAATGTTTTCAGTAAAACTAAAGCTGAAGTTCTCGCTCCTTATCATTCTTATGACCTCAAAATCAATCTGAAAGAAGGTGCTCAACCTCTGGTTAGCCCTATATACTCCCTTTTGGCATCCAAACAAGAGGCTCTAAAGAAATTTATTAAGAAAAACCTTAATATAAGTTTCATCTAACCAATCTTGTCTCCGCATAGTATACCAGTCTTATTTGTTAAGAAGAAAGATGGTTTACTATACCTTTGTGTTGACTTTTGTGGTTTTAACTCCATTTTCAAGAAGGATTGTTATCTACTTCCACTCATCTCCAATTTACTAGACTTATCTCACAAAGCTTGGGTTTATTCAAAGATAGATCTTTTCTATACTTACCATTTGGTTTGCATCACCAATGATAATAAATGGAAAACTACTTTTAGGATACATTATAGACCATTCAAATAATCTGTAATGCCCTTTGGTCTTACCAATGCTCCCACAGCCTTTCAGCGATTTATAAACAATATTTTTTCTAATCTTTTGGATGTCTGTGTTGTGATCTATCTGGATGATATACTCATCTACTCAAATAACATGTCTGAACATTACCAGTATGTAAAAGAAGTACTCAAGTATCTCTACAAGGTTAGTCTTTATACCAAAGCAAAGAAATGTGAATTTCAAGACTAGCTGGAACCTAAGAAAGTTTTCAATCTTTCTTAGGTTTTGCTAATTTCTATTACTAGTCTATCTTCAATTATTTGGACATCGTTATTCCATTGACACACCTTATCTGAAAAAATATTCCTTAGAAGTTTGACTCCTCCTATCATGATACTTTCAACTCTTTCAAGAAGACATTTATCTTTGCCTCCATCCTTACTCATTGGATTCTTAATGCACAACTCATTGTGAAAACTGATACTTTAGACTATGCTCTTGCTGCAATCCTCTCCATTGTTAACAAGAATAATGAAGTTTATCTGGTTGCTTTTCACTCCTGTACTTTTATTACAACAAAGTTGAATTACAATACACATGACAAGGAATTGCTTGCCATCTTTGAAGCTTTCAAGATTTGGCAACACTATTTGGAAGGTCTGGCCTATCTCATCAATGTTGTTACAGATTATAAAAATCTTAAGTATTTTTCTACTACCAAGATGTTAACTTAGAGGCAAGTATGATGGTCTGAGTACCTCTCCCAGTTCAACCTTGTTATTAGGTTCCATTCTGATTGTCTTGGCACCAAACTAGATACTCTCACTAGATAATAGAACATCTATCCTAAAGAAGGAAATACTAGCTATACCACAGTCAACCTTCACAACTTCAAACCTATCTTTACTCAAGAACAACTTATAGTCTCCATACAAACTACAGTTCTCCTTTTTGTTTTTCTCTGCATAGCTACAGTTGTGGATCTGGACATTCTATATTGAAATATTCTTTCAGCTTTTCTTAGTGACCCAATTGCTATAAAACACATCTCTACAGATGGCCGGTAGTCTATGGATCTAAATAGTCTTCTTTTTCTTGATAATAGAATCTATGTACTATTTACTGGTAATCTCCATACACACATTCTCCAGTATAATCATGATCACATTCTTGCCAAACATTATGATAGTGGTCAAAACAAAACACTGGAATTAGTTCACTATAGATATTCCTAGCCTAGCCTCCATGCTAATATATAACAATTTTACAAGTCCTGTATGTTACAATCAATGTTTCCTGGATGTAGCATAAACTTAAGCAAAGGGTAATGACAATATGATTGGTTGTACTGCAAGTGTCTTAGTTAACACTTTATATAGTAGATGCAATATCTTTGCTTGTGCCTCATGAACTATGACTTATTTACTTCATGTACTATGGACACTTTTCTTATGGGACACTTATATATAGCATAGATACTACTCTGTATTCCTTATGCTTTACCAATTGAACATCTCTCCTATTCCTTACTCAAAGTCTTTGCCTAAGTTGCAACCTGAGCCAAGTCTAAGGTTGTAACACTATGTCACTTATATATGATCCAAGCCACAATATCACAAGCTCTATGGATCTCTCAAACAACTTCCTATCTCCAAATGACCATAGAATTCCATTTCTATGGACTTCATTGGAAAACTTCTATCATTCTCTGGATTTGATACTATCTTGATCATAGTCAACTGGCTCACCAAATAGGCAATATTCATCCCTGCCTATGACACCATCATATCTGCAGACTTAGCATGTCTATTTGTTCTTCATGTATTCTCCAAACATAGTATTCCTTTCCATGTTATCTCTAACAGAGGCTCAGAGTTTGTGTCAAACTTTTTCTGATCTTTAGGTACTACTTTGGACATGCAGCTTCACTTCACTTCAGACTACCATTCTGAAGATGATGGACAAACCAAATATACAAATCAGACCCTTGAGCAATATCTCTGTATATATTGTAACTACTAGCAACTTCAGGTTATCACCCTGAAGGTGATGGACAAACTGAACACATGAATCAGACTCTTGAGCAATGCCTCCATGTATACTGTAACTACCAGCAAGACAACTGGTCTGAACTCCTATCTCTTACAGAGTTTGCCTACAATAATGTTCTAAGTACTACTACCAGTGTTTCTCTATTCTTTGCCAATAAGAGATATCATCTGAACATTACTGTTCACCCTGAACACGATATTACTTCCTTCTAAGCCTATAAATTTGCTATAGATCTCGATGTGTTACAGAATATCCCCAAAGCTGAAATTTCCACAGTCTAACAGTGTTATCAGAAGTCCACTGATGTGCAATGTTCCTCTACTTCTGATTTCAAAGTAGGTAATAAAGTCTTTATTAAGACTTAGTTTTTCTAAACCACTCAGTATTTAAAGAAACTCTCCAAAAAATACCTCAGACCCTATGAAATCATTGTCTAGCCTGATATTCTATTGTTCACTCTCTGTCTTCCAGAGTCTATGCACTTTGTTCACCTAATCTTCTATGTGTCCATGCTTGAACCTGCCATGTCCAACACTTTCTCTAAGAGAATACAACCAGCTCCTACTCCAGTTATAATTGATAGAGAACCTAAATATGAAATTTCTCAGATAGTAAATTCTAAAATTGATTGCCAATGAGCATGCAAACTCCTGTATAAGGTGATCTGGCTAGGGTACAAAGATACTGAAGACAAATCTAAATAGATTCCTGTATCCAAACTCACTTATGCTGCTGACTTGGTATCTGATTTCTACATCACATATTCTACCAAGCCTGGTCCTCTTTCTTTATTCTGATCATGCTGTTGTACTTGTCCTCTACTTCCATGTATTTCCAACAGAGATTAATTCCTTAGTATATTCTGTCCACTTATTAACCCTAGCTTTAATGCACTTCTTGGGGTTTATTTTCACAACTTTCAGACTTTTATTTTTATTTTCTTTCTTGATTTCTTACTCACACATTTAGATCACACAAAAAACAAGTAAAAAATTAAAAACAGCTATTCTCACAGGAGATAGACAATAGAGTCCCCTCTTTCTGACTTTCTCTGGGGCCATTCTTAGACCCCTCCTCTTCATCTTCATCCTCCTTCTTCTTACCCCATCTCCATTCCATTATAGTTCCAATTCTCTCCAACTAGGCCATGTTCCTCTTCTGACCCTTTATCAAGTTCTTGGAGTGTCTTTTCAATGGCATTCAGAACCCCACCATAAGTGAGGATTATAACCAGAGTGTTGGTATTAGTGTGGGATACATACCGCTACTTGAGAGTAATATACCCAGTACATGTGAGAGATTGGCTATGAAGAAAAAATTATTAGAAAAAGTAATAATAATAATAATAATAACTACTTATCTTGAGTGGTATACTAGACAATTCTACATGGTGCTCACATATCTCTCACAGGGGTTAGCACCCCTTATTTTAACTGTAGTGCCCCTATGGTACTTCTCTTGTTGCCTTCTTTTAGCCTTTTTAGAGGGCCTTTGCTCTTCCTCATCTCCAGCAGTGACTTCCTTACACTTGAATCCTTCAGCACTCTTTAAAAGAGTAGTCTCTTCCTTTAGCATCTTATCTTAGAGTTATTAGAGGTATTCCAACATTCTTTTCTTCTTTTCCTCCTTCTCTGTAACCCTTTTCCTCTCAACTTTCTTTCTAGTCTTTGTCTCCACTTCTCTCCTTGCTTTCTAAGCTGCACACTCAGCCCAACGTAACTTTGCTGCTTTTTTCAGTTAAAGCAGAAGCTACTACTTCTCTTTGTGTCTCTGCTATATTTTTTGTTGTTTCTTGTCAAGTACTTTGGTGCTGTTTTGTGAAATATCAGAGTGAGTGGGGGAAGATATAATAATACAAAAGCAAGAGCAAAAAACTTTCTCTTCTGTTTATGTATTATTAACCTAAGTACTATTATGGGATTTTTGAATAAACTCAATAAGACTTTAAAGACTCAGCCCTAAGAGGGGAATACTGTCATATGTAAGTCCACCCATCTGGAAATTACATTCCCATAGTAATATTATCTCCAATTATACAAGCCTACCTTCTATGATGGCCATTTTTCTCATAATATGCCTTAAGGCAGTACTGTAACTATCTAGGTATTCTATTTTCCATGATGGAGATATTCTTATTTAACTCAGTCTTCCATGATGGAGTTACTCCTATTAGTGTTGAAATACTGAAATCTCCACTTGGGGTAATAGGGGCTATACTACTGAAACCCTAAGTATCTCCTATAGTAGGGATTCATATATAAGACTAGTAATTACACTGTAATTTGCTAGTCTAATAATTAACAAAGATAACTCTTATTGAACTCGATCTCTGGTGTTCAACAGCAACATACCATATCAGTACTCACTCCCCTCTCAGACTTCTTTCTATTTTCTGAAGTTGCAACTACATAGCAAACAGACAGCATAGTATATAAGCTGAAGCTAAGGTTGTTTCACAAGTCCGCACATCTCCAAGTTCTTCTCATGGACTTTCACCCCTGGTATGAACTATGCCTGACATGTTTGATAGATAAAAAGAAAACTAATTTGGAAAAATGTCTATAAGTTTATTTTCTAATAAAAATTCAGGATTAAAAGGAGAAAAAGAGAGGAAAACTTTATTAAGTTTATTGTCTATATTGACTATAAGGCCCTTGATAATTGATTATTGTTTGAATATAAGATTGTTTAGTGATAGACAATGAGATTCTTGAGCAATGAGATTTCTTGACTCAAGGAGTGAGTTGATGATATGATTCTGAGGCAATAAATAAGCTTGTAAGAGAACATGTCAACTTTAAGGATCTGAAATGTTCTAAATTTCATATAAAACTAATCAATCTATAGATTTAGGATCATAAAATAGTTCTGTCTATATTCATAGTCTGAACAAATATTTGAATATTAATGCTAACAATATCATAATTGCACAACTTATTCTTTCTTTGACTGATGAAAGGATTATATCATAAGGTATTCTATTGAAGCATTTAGTAATGTCTTCATTTATAGCCCAAGCCATAGGTCTACCTCATTTATGGATTTTGTTAAGTACATTTATTAAAGATCACCCCAGTTGAAACCTATAAGAGGATTTGCTAAATTGTGATTCAAAGATTGCATTTATTATTACCTGTAAGGCTTTTTGAATGATCTTTTCTCTTGGACTTGTTATAAGTAAAGCTCTTAACTCACTGGGTTTATTGAGTTTTGGAATTAGGATTTGTCTGGCAGGGCTAAATTTAAATTTACCTTCTTGTAGATTTACTACAGTTTTATTAAACTATTCAAGATTTAAGCTGTTATTAAAAAGTGTGACATCTTTGGTACCAAGAGTTATATTATCCAGATTACTCTTTATTAATGAGTAACAGGTTTGTAACATCTTAGAATTGATGATTCTGATAATTCTGTTGTGTTTCCCATCCATTTGCTTGTATTTGTTCAATTTACTTAAAACTATTCTATAGAGATAGTTCTCTAAAATTTTATCTTTGTGACTTGAATTTTTGATGCTACTAGTCTTTTTGTTATAGGATTCAATACTATACTGGCTTCATGCTTACTTTTCTTCATTGAAGACAAAGGTAGTTACATCCTGAGTTTCTCCATTTTCTTAATTTGGGACTGTGCTTATCCTCAGAGTAACTTATTTAGGTGTTTGTGCAATTACTATTCCCTTATTGGGGTTCATCTTAGCCAGTAGGATAATACTCTCATTCATGATACTGCTGGTATCCTTTGCTTCTTTGGGAATGCTTAATTCAGCTAAGCCTGGGTATAGTTTAGTAATTAGTAACTATCTTTAGATAGTTAACTAATTACATATAAAGTATGTTGCAGTATCGAATGTAATGAGATACAGATCTTATAAGATCACTTCTTTTGTTAGAAATAGATTTCTTGATAGCAAAATAGAAAAAAATATCTCTTATATTACAAGTTTCAGTAACACTGTCTGAAATCTTATCTCATCTATCTACAAATCAGAATAGGACTTTTTAATTGCTAATGAGAATAAGAATACTTTTTATCAATGCATCTCAGTACAATTCAAGCTAAAAAATACACTAAAAGGTCTAGATAGAAAGAATAAGGCAAGTAAGAAGAGTAAGACTGCTGAAATCTCTAGAGTTTTACTTCCTATCCTCTCAAGACTAAGCAAACCAAGTTTTATAAGAATAAAGATAAATACACCAACAAACAAGAAAATATCAAAAATAAATATTCATATATCCAAGTGTCCTTGGTTAATATCAAAGATATAGTCAAAAGCTTTCTTAGCTTTTCTATAAAAAAGATTGAAAAGGTTTAGAAAATCATAAATGAACTAAAGAAAAAAAAACCAAGGTTCAGCATAACAATGAAAGAGCTATCAAAAAGACAAGTATTAGTATTAATAAGTTCAAGTAATTCAGATAAATTTATGGTGCTTTCTAATGAACACATTGCTAACATCAATATGTTACAAACTCAAATCCTTAGAGTTAGATAAGAGAAAGAACCTTATATAGAGTTTATACAAGAGAACTCAATAGAGAACTCTGTACAGGATTGTCTACCTTATATACTAATTCTTATGGTCCATGCAAGCTATTTCTAGCCTACCCTAAATAACCAGATATATACCTTAAGGTCAACATGCATTATGCATGTTATATGACATCATCTTTCTAGATCTTTCTAGATCCTTCTATATATCATATGACTTGTTACTGTCACTATGTCATCTGATGTGACTGTTATATAACCAAGTGATGTTGTCACTAACTCTAATCTTAAGTTCTAAAAATAGAAAAATAAATTGAAATAAAATAAAAATAAGAAAGAAAATAAAGAAAAACCAAGTCCACTGTTCTTGAACTTAATATTACCCCTCTCTCAAGGTTTCTCCTCTAGAGAAACTGACTTCTATTTTTGCCAGTTTCTCTCTAACTTTCTCAAATACTCCTCTTCAAATTTTCTGTCATCCCATCTATATAACATCTTTACTGTGAACTTTTCTGGTAGCTCTCCCTTTCTAAAGTCTTGTTCTTCTGCTATATTTATCTTTTCTTGTCTCTTCACTTCTGCACTTCTTCTTCTTTTGAATTCTTCTAATACTTCTTCCACATTTCCTAAATCCTCTCTCCTTTCCCACATATTGTGCTCTGCTGTAAACCCCTTTCACTGCACTAAATACTTGTCCACTTCTCTTACTTTCTTTTTATTTAATATTTTTTCTATTTCCCATTCTTTGACTCCTTCTACCTCTATTGGTTTTTCTTCTTCTTTTTTCTGTCCCCCTACTTGCTCCTTATATTGTACTACCTGACTAATATTTATAACTGGATGGATTCTCATTAGAGATGATATTGTTATTCATTTAGCTCATATATATCTCACTTTGTGCTCTCTTTCTATTCAACATCACATTCTTTCCTTCCAAACTTATTTTCTTACATAAGATTGGACTGTATATTTATTTGTGCCATACAGTTCTCACCTCAGTTTCATGCTACAAAGACTGAGGTAAGTATAAGATATTTTCTGTCCTTTTCATTGTCTAACATGTACCTAGTCATAACTGTTTTAGATATATACAAATATATCAGTTTTATGCTACAAAGACTGAGTTATGACTGTTCTAGGTACAGCTGTTCTTGTTCTGGTTCCTAAGCTCAACAGTTAGCAATCATAATTTGACTACATTGGTGGATATCACCTCCTCGATTATATATGGACCTATATATTGGTCTACTAATTTCCTCATCAGTCTTTCTTTAAACACCAGATCTTTGGTACTCAATAATACTTTATCTCCCTTCTTCCAATCTTTGCTTTTCTTTCTTCCTCTATCTGCTTGCCTCTTCATGTCTTCCTGCACCTTCTTTAATGCTACTCTGGTTTTTTTATATACCTTCTTCATTCTTTCTACAAACTCTGTCGCTTTCTCTACCTTTCCTTTCTTTCTTATATTTCCTCTCATTCTTAAATCTCTCCCATAGTTTGCTATGAAAGATGAAATTTTAGTTACTGTATGAACCTTGTTATTTACTGTGAACTCTGCTGATGCCAACCACTCTAGCTAATCCTTCTGCCTATGGTCCATAAATAACCTCAAGTATTATTCCAACTCTTGGTTTATTCATTTCATTTGCCCATCTGTCTGTGGGTGGAACACTGTTGACAATCTCATTTCTATTCCCAACATTCTATTCAACTCCTTTGTTAGCTCTGCTACAAACTGGGGTCCTCTATCTGATACTACACTCTCTGGCAACCCATGTAACTTCCACACATTATCTCTAAACAACCTCACTAGACCCTTTGCTAATGTCTCTTTTGTAATTGCCACAAAATGTGTCATTTTTGACAACTGATCACAGATGACCAGAATTGCATTCTTCCCAGCTACTACCAATAACTTTGTAATGAAGTCTACTGTTAAATACATCTATAGTTTCTCCAGTACCTCACTCAACTTCAATTTTCCTGCTAATTCTTCTGTCTTATTTTTCATCCTCTGACACAAGTCACAACCTTCTACATATCTTCCCACATCTCTTATTACCTCTGGCCACCAATAATTTTGAGTGACCAATTCCATTGTCTTCCATCTTTTTCCATGTCCTGTTGCCGGCATATCATAATGTAACCAGATCATCTCTGCTCTTAGCTCCTCATCCTTTGGTATATATATCTTTCCTTCTTTCAATACCAACTCCTCTTCTATCTACCACTTATTTCCTTGTAATTCCTTCATCTTTGTCTTCTTCATCTCTTCTACTATTCTAATTACATACATTTTCATCCTTATTTCTAGTCTTTTTTATTTTTTCTATTATTTCTACTTTTAGTCCTTCTATTACTACTTCCTGTATGTTATGAATTCAATTGTCTTTAATAAATACTTGATTATCATTGTCCTTTTCTACTTCTACTTTCTAGTCTGGTCTTCTACTAAGTCCATCTGTCTTCCCCATTCTCATTTCTAGAACATGTTTTAGAGTAAAGTCAAATCTTAACAGGTATAATACCTATCAGGCTTGTCTGTGATTCAACTTCTGTGCCTTCATAAAGTATTCTAAATTCTTATGATTGGTCCAGATCTTGAATTTGAATTGGGCACCTTCTAACAAATATCTCCAGTTTTCCAACCTCCTAATGATCGCCAGCATTTCCTTATCATGAATTTTGTAATTTTTCTCAGTCTCATTTAAAGATTTTGAGAGAAATACTACTAGTTTCTATAATCCATCTTTATATTCCATCAATAACACTCCCTCATTGCATAATCTAACATGTTAACTTCCATCCTCATTTTTTGTCTAAGTCTAGTACTGCTAACACTAGTTCCTTTGTGAACCATTCCTTCAACTTCCTAAATGCTTTCTCTTGTTTCTTTGTCCAATCTCACTTTTGATTCTTCTTCACCATATCATATAAAGGCCTAGCTATGGATGCAAAGTCTTTTATAAATCGACAATAATAATTTGCCAATCCTAGGAATTTCTGCACATCCTTGATATACTTTGGTGTTGGCCAGTCCAATACATCCTTCACCTTTTCTTTCTCCATCTTTATCCCTTCTGGTCCAATTACAACTCCCAAGAACCTTGCTTCTCTCACCTTTCACTTGCACTTTTCTGGTTTTACATATAAGTTATTTTCCTCTAACCTCCTTATTACTTCTGCTACCAATTCATCATGTTCTTCCTCCTCTTTTGTCCTTATTATTACATTGTCAATAGATGCTGCTACTTTTCCTATGTTTATCAAGTCCCTAAGTAACTTATTCATCATTGTCTGAAATGTTGCTAGTAAATTTGTTAACCCAAAGAACATGACCGTGGGTTCAAAAGATTCTTTGGATGTTGTGAACGCTACCTTCCACTTGTCTCCTTCCTTTATTTGTACATTATTATAGTTCCATTTCAAGTCCATCTTTGTAAATACCTTTTTTGTACCTATGTTTTCTACTACATCTGATATTAGAGGTAAGGAATAATTATTCTTAATTGTCCATTCATTTAAATATCTATAGTCCTGTACTATCCACTTCTTGCCATCTTTTTTTCCTACAAAGAACACTAGTGCTGTTTGAAGCAATTTTAAGGGTTGGATGTACCTTTTTCTCAATTGTTCTTATATGAAGTCTCTCACTTCCTCTCTTTCTTCTCTTAATAGTGGATATACTTTCCCCTTCCTTAGTACAAACCTCTCTTTCATATCAATTGCATGATCCCAAATTTTCCTTGTAGGCATTCTCTCTGACTGTTTCTTGCCAAAGACTTTTATTCACTTATGGAATTTTTCTAGAACCAGTTTCCTAGCCTCTGCTTCTGACTTCACTACTTTTTTCTTCTCATCCTAAATCTCCCATTCCTTTGCTACCTTTTTTACTTCTATCGTCCTTTCTTTCTTTTGTTTTTTTTTCTGCTTCTCTTTCTGTTTCTCCACCTTCTCTTCTCATCTCTTCCCTGCTTCCTTCTTTGCTTCTTCCTCTTTTTGTTTTTGCTACTCTGATTTTTCCTACTTTGGTCTTCACTACTTCCTACATTCCTCTAGATACCTTGTCATCTTGACTTCTCCTGTTCTCCAATCAATCTCAGGATTGTGGCGAGCAAGCCATAGCATTCCCAAGATTACCATCCACTTCTGTCCTCCAATCACATCTATCTCTGTTCTTTCTCTATGCCCTTGGTAGTAGATATTCACCTCTACTATATGTTTAATTGATTCCTTCTTATTGAGCAAACTATCCATGTTTCTTATATACATGGGCCTGTCCAGCCTTTTCAACTTAAACCCCTGCTTTCTTGCAAACTCCAAACTCATAACCAATCCCATTATGCCACTATCCAATAATACTTCTACTGTAATTTCTTCTTGTGTATCAATCTTCTCCAATCCAATCTTCATTGTTACTTCTCTTAATAGGTTCCCTTTGTCAAGATTGCATATAGATGTATTATCTACTATCCTAGAGAGTATTGCAAATCTATTTTTCCTACTGAGATCTAGTTGGGACTTCCTAGACCTCCTTCTCTATTTAAATTACTATTATCCTGATCTACCTCCATTCTTCTATTCTCCCTGTTTCTACAGTTCTTTGTTATATATCCAAATCCTTCACAAGTATAACAATTTCAGTTCCTACTCCTATCCATGTCCATTATCAAGTTCATAAATAGTGGACTTAGTTTTTTCTTTATTTTATTCTCATTTTTATTTTATTTTTGATTTATTTCTTTATATTTCTATTTTTAGAACATAGGGTTAGAGTTAGTGATGGTTACGAGTCATAAGACACATAGAAGGATATAAAAGAGTCTGGAAGAATAATGTCATACAATATGTGATACACATGGTGATTTAAGATAGGCTAGAAATAGCTCACACACACCATTGGGTACTTGTATATAAGATAGACTATCCTGTACAGAGTTCTCTATTGAGTTCTCTTGTATCACTTCTATACAAGAGTTTATTCTTTTGTCCAACCCTTAAGACTTAAGTTTATAATATCTATAGCATATAGATTCCTTGCCGGAAACCCTACCCTAGTCTGTTGGGGTTTCATCATTGCCATGTTTGTCTTTTTCACCCCTTCCATTGGAGTAGGTCCCATAGGAACCCACTGTTGAGATATCTCTTGCCTCTTAGGCCAAACTTGGGACCTCAGCAATATTTGTCTTTGTACCTCTTGGTTTGATCTTGGGGTCAGTACCCCATTGCTCTCCCTCTTTCCCTTCAACTTCTCTTTCTCTCTCCTACTTTTCCTCCAATTCTGACCCAGAGTGATTGCCCTCCTGAACCATTGCTTGATTATGCTAGGTTAGTTCTCTACTTCTATTAGTCTTCTCTTAATTGTTGTATTCATCCATCTCTTAAATTCCTCAATTAGTGGGCATCCCTCATATCCACTGCCTCTTGATACTCTCTTGAAATCCTGTACAAATTCTTTCATTGTTCTTTCTCCTTGCTCAATCTTCTTTAGCTTTGCTACCTTTATTGATTCTTTATCTCTCCTTTCAAACTCTTTCTTTATCTCTGCCAAAAATTCCCCTACTGATACATTCTCTTTCAAGATATCCACCAATCTACCTTGAATATATGATAATATCCATTGGATTTGTTCTTCAAGTACTACTTCTCTCAACCTCATCTTCACATATAATCTGTATGCTATAACAAAACCTAAGACCTTTGACGAGGTCCCATCAAACACTTGTGGCTTTACCACTTCTGTGCTTGCTGCTATACCCCCCTCAACTCCTCTTTCTGCTCCTTCTTCTATTTATACTGTTAGTGCTGCAATCTGTTCTTGTAACTGCCTAATGATGGCAGGATAGTTGTGTTGACTTATGGTGTATGGTGGTGGTGGTGATGGTGATGGTGATATAGGGTAAGTGTCAAGTTCAAGAACAGTAAACTTGGTTTTTCTTTATTTTCTTTCTCATTTTCATTTTTATTTCAATTTATTTTTTATTTTTCTATTTTTAGAACTTAGAGTTAGAGTTAGTGACAACATCACTTGGTTACACAGCAGTCACATCAGATAACATAGTAACAGTAACAGTAACAAGTCATATGATA
>Ga0157364_1003938_pt1 | contig 14624 bp, 11 predicted proteins | sample AttsexASBM2_FD_111476 | JGI IMG/M metagenome (GOLD analysis project Ga0157364, IMG submission 111476) | Fungus gardens microbial communities from leaf cutter ant in Ribeirão Preto, State of São Paulo, Brazil - Atta sexdens ASBM2 | ecosystem: Host-associated > Fungi > Mycelium > Unclassified ... | reverse complement strand
TAATATATGATTAATGGGAGTTATTTTAATTACACCTTGTTTATGTATATATATATATTTATATATATTTTTTTTTTTTTTCGAAAATCAAGATTTCGCGGTTCTTTTTCGATTTCTTTTTAGACGGATAGACTCTTACCGTGATGCAGATGATGAATTCCGGTAACGTTGAGGGTATGCTGCGTGTGTTGCGTATGCTGCGCATGATGCAGACTACCGGCCACGTTAACGCCAACACCCTGCAGGCTTAGGGCCTGCTGGCCTGTGGCGGCTGCGGGCGCCAGGTTCGCCAAATTTTTCGCCAGCAGCTCCAGCTGTGTCACGGGCACGGGGCTATAGGGCGATCCCGGCGGGGGCGTGGGAGCACCCCAGGTGTAGCCACCCACCCCAACCCCGACCGCCGCGGAAAACACGCTCTCTGAAACTGGAGAATCCGCCACCGATTAATCGACCCGGCCTTCCGCCGACGAACGTAAGTTTCGTCTGCCGCGAGTAGGAAATACCGGTATCGCGATACGCGAATAGACTGACTCTACTTGGCGTAACGCGCAGTTTGTTAACCCTAGAACGTTTAACTCTTTCACGCATCATGTCCGTGTGATACAATACGTTTCGTTCTCTCCTTCCCGCGGGGATGACTGATCCACACAGTCATTTGGACTTAATGAACCTATGGATCCGAATTCAATACACTGCGGAAATGTACATATGTACATACACACATAGTAAAAAACATTTTGTATATGTGTTAGAAACGGTCCATTCAAATCCTTGTTAAAATTTTGTGTTGAATTTTTAATATATCCGAATTTTAATTTAACGTAATATGATTGTGTTATTTGAATATTTTGTATTAAATTAAACATTTCTCAGTGTTAAAATAATAACACAATTTATAGGTAAACAAATAACATAAAAATAATGTAGTTTTAAAACATAAATTCTAAGAATAAATGAATAAAATGTGTGTGTTGATTTGATATATTATAAATAATTAATATATTATAAATGTTAATTTTATTTTGAAGAAATTTGTTCTATACAACTAGTTACATATTTTATATGTAAAACGGTACAGATATTTTGTGTTATTTTCTCTTTGTAACAGTAAATATTTGTTAAATCTATATATTGCATATGTTAAATATCACAGCATTGTCTAAAAACAGCATCTAATTTCAGTTAAATTTAACGTTATAAATGTGTCAATTTAACATAAAATTTGTTTTTAAATTGTGTCAAAGTATTACGCTTCTCGTGTTAATTTTTTAATAATATTTGTGTTATTTCCTAACACAAAAATTTGAGTGGACCATTTGGGACATGTGAAATATATTAAATTTAACACAAATTTTTTTTACTATGTACATACATTTGTCTATCATATACATGTATACATGTTTTGAAGCAGTAGCGCAGTAAAATACAATTTATAGAAAGACTGAAGCAAGATAAATTCCAATTTAAGGATAATAAATATAAAAACAAATCGTACACATTTGATGTACGTGAAACAGAATAACTAAAGTAAAAGCTTGTTTTTAAATTTATAATCTTTAATTAAGAACAATGTCTCTTATAATATTTTATTTATAACGTAATATTTATAATATAATAATTATTTCTCTTTATTTATAATCAAGAAGCACTTGTACATTTATCCTATACCTACAAATTTTCGCAAATTGCGTAGTGAAATGTTAACATTTTCTACCTTTTATTAAAATGTGGGAATAGCTCATGGGGGCTATTTTATCCCATATTTCGCCAATAATTAAAATTCCATATTTCATCGATAATTAACTGATTGGATATTTTATCGGTAATTAGTTAACTGTGTGGAGTGTAGAGTTCTTCTGTCTCTTTTTGTCTCTCTAAAGAGAGAAGGATCAATAGAAAGAGTGATTAATATTTTCGAGATCCGTTTCGCAAGGAAAACGCGTAATTCTCGGGAGGAAATGCGTTTATCAGCGCGCGCGGCAGTGCGATATATCTTTAGCGGCGTGCTGCGCCATTGCTAGGACTATTGATTTTATCTAAATGTGGATACGTATCTGCCTATGCAAATTAATGTGTGTGAAAAATATTCTGTTAATATCTACAACGTGCACAGAATTGGCTATCATTAATGGGTATACAGAAAGCGTGTTCTTCTCTGAGAACGCACTAAAAAAATTTGCATTTATGTCGGCGGTTCTTTCCTTATCACGTTTCATCAGGATTGCCATAAAACTAGAAATCAGAGAAATCAGGGAAGCGTCAAGGAAATTGAAAACGGTCAGGAAAATCAAGTAATTTTACAAAATTTTCTGAAAAATAACAATTCTCGATTATAAAAAAGTTTAATATATGTACATCACACCTACGCAGTTTTGGAATATTATTAATTTAACAATTAAAAATACAAGTAGTGTCAGTAACATTAATAATAATTTAATTACTGTGTATATTAAATTGATCTAAAATTAAGCTTCTCCCAAATCAGAATGAAAATATAAAAAATTTCAAAATATATTATTGAAAGTCACATCATGAAATTTTGTCTGAAAATCAGGGAAAAGTGGAATCTTGGAATAATGAATTTATGACAATCCTGTGTCAAATTATTCATTTATACTTACTTGTCCGTTCTGCAGCAACATGAAAGCATGAAAGATAAAGTGAAGGTTAGAAAATTAGAAAAATAAAATTTCCCTCAATATGAAAAGTCGGCTTAAGATACAATTCAAAGAGCCCATATTCTTACGGCTTACTATCAATTAATGAGCACCTTTTATACCACCTTTTTTTGACGGGTCGCGAAAGACGCCTCGAAGGGGAACCTTTCACAGGTTTCGCGGGTCTCTCATCCAGTCTACAATGGAGCAATTATGCAATTAAAGCGGCGAACTCGGATAAGGACCCGGAGGAGTTGAAGAAAAACGCGCGCGTCACAAATAGAATTCCCGCGTGTAGCCGCGTGTCCAGTCGTCGTATAGACCTTACCTCGCCTTCTTAGTTTCTAACAACCTCATTGTTCGAGGTGTAATCCAAAACGCGGCTCCGTGATAGACGACGAATGAATTCAAAAAAGAAAAAAAGAAAGAAAGAACGTAGGAACGTATCGGAGGGTCAAAACCTCCTTCTCGGAATTTTTGTCGAAAATCGAATCTCACCGACGAGATTTCAATTATCCGAAGGAGGAGGGAAAGTTGTTCTGTTCGTAAAGTTTGGAAAAGTTGCGAGGATGATAAAATTTAACGTTAAAAGCGACTTCTGATCTGTTTCTTCGGTCGCTAAGCATTTCCTCAACCGTTTGTGACATTACATCAATGTTGAGCTATTTATAAAAATCTTATAGATAATATTATAACTAATGAATTTTATGTATATAAGTTATTGTACAAATAATTCGAAATTCTCAAGCTCGATTTATGAAATGTCTTCAATTGTGCGTAACGCGGAATAGATCGATCTTTGCACAGATTGAACGATTTTACTGAAGTATGTGATGAAATTAGATAGATACAGAAATAATTTTGATGGATCATCGATTATGTAGAAATCCTAAGCATAATGAGTAATACTATCAAAAGTTTTGAGATTCTATCAGTCAATCTTACACAATTATTTTGATTCAATTTAATCTAAAGATAGATTTTACATAGTTTATTATTATATCTTATTATGAATAAATAACACTAAGATTTTCGCAACAAGAACCAGCGTTAGCTTTCAACGTTTGCTTTTTCTTTAAATTGAACAACAAAATAATCCAATAAATCAGAGTGAATTTTCTCTAAATTGAATTGATTTATTCTTGAAACCATTACATTGTTGTATTAATATTATTTTAATTATTTTAATTGTTTTGATTGTCCAGTAAAATTATTTTCAGATCTGTATGTAGTTAAATTTTTAGAGATATTGCAATAACAAAATCGTCCTTTTCATCGATATTGTATTTTGAGAAGAAATTCTGTGACAGGACTTATCGCAGAATTGATCATTAAATGTGAGCTTCGAAATGTAATTCCTAACAACAATTTATATCGAATGAAAATGAATGGATTACGAAAATGCTTGAGCTCTTTTTGTATAAAATGTAAAGCGTGTAACGCATTCGCAGACCAGAAATATCCTCGAGTGATCTTCGGTCTTCGTAGAAAGCGAAGTCGTAAGAAAGGAAATTGTAAACTTACCCTTGTGTGTCGCGTGATAAGCCCGTGCTGGCATCGGTTGCTCGGGGGTGGCGGGGGTGGCGGCGACGTAACTGCCCCCGCCACCCCCTGGAAATAACGAGTACAGTCCGTAGCGGTTTGCACCTGTAACATCATCATCGAGATATCAAACGATTAATAATAATTAATTGGAGCTTAAAAATTCATGATAACGCAACGTTGCGAAGTTGCAAGTGACATTTAATTTTTACTGATGGACTCGTAGATGATATACTTCTGAAAAAGAATACATTAAAATGACTAATAAAGATAGACACGCATGGCATTAAGTGCTATACTTATCTCACTCTTCTGAAAGAGAGGAAAAATTCAGATTATTCTTTCTTTTATCTCCGCGACATAACTAGTAATTATAAAATACAAAATGGGGAAAAATTTATTTATTTCTTCGAATCTCTTCTTCTCTCTTATCTTAATATCTAATGTATTAGTGATAAGCGGTGCGAAAATATATGATATATATGTATGTAGACTCTATTTTTATATCTCTATTTTTTTATCTCTAGTCTCGCTTTGTTTTGTATGGATTGAATCATAGATTAAATCATAAATACAACTTTTGCAGATATAACAATATTTTTTCCACATATTTATCATTAAATCCAAAAATCAGAATTTCTATATTGTTTCCGTACACGTTTCAAACATGACACACACACACACACACACACACACACACACAATATGATTTATCATGGAATTAAACGCAATGCGTCACAGCAACTCGTATCCACATTTCATCGCAATTCGTAATATCTCGAAACTGGACTATATTTGCGAAATAAACGGCTCGTGTTTACGACCAGTTCTGTAAAAGCGTAAATAATTATAATATATTGTATCCAGGCTTGTTCAGTTTTTCAACTGATATTAATCAACCGTCAAGACAAATATACGATAGATACACAGCAAGACACATCCATTATGTTAAACCATAAGGTGCTAACTCGATAAAGAAAAAAGTAAACGCGTGTTTCATCTCAAAATTGATGAAGTTCTATGAAATTTACAGTTTCACGACGCGGTGCCATTATAAATATTGTTTTGTAAGATAGAAGGACATTTGCGTCAAAATCTGGGATTGAAAAACCGAGGACATTCAAATCTTCAGTAATGCTTTCCCAACTTCGACGCACAAAGAGTTTTCCATACAGTCCAAATTCGAGATCGGATTGATAAAGCGTGATAAGCGTATTACTCATCGAGCGTGAACGACCTCTAATCAATAGTGAATATTACATAACGTGTGTATCGAGAGAACAACGATATTTTTCGTTGTTTTCGAAAATTGAAAGAGACAGAATTTTTTTTTTCTTTTTTTAACGAAAACTCAATTCTTGGCGAACGAATATCTTTTATGAATGTTTGATATGACATACGTCTGGATTACCGAAGAGTAATTATTATTAAGATTCGGAGTAAGATTAAGATAAAGTTTATCTATCAACGCAATACGTTTCCAAGTAAAATAATTTAATTATCGTAGTTGTAGCTCTCGAGTTGTATTTTAACGAAGGACAGTTCATTTGAGAATCAAAACAATACTGCGACAATACTGTATAGTGTATACGTTAGTACAAGAAACATACGCAAACTTTCCACCACATTAAGGGGAATATTCGCGATATTGGACTCCCGAATTCTTTCGGAGCAATTCAATCTCTGGATTGTTACACCGGCGAGAGATGATAATGATGATTGATACGTATAGTCAGTATAGTGTAATGCGAACCTTGATTGTGAGCGGGCGCAGGCGTAGCGGCCAGAGGTGGTATGCCCTGGGACTGTTGATTGGGAACCTGATTGGGCTGCGCAGGTGCTAAAGGCCATAGGGTCGTCGTAGCGGCAGCGGGGCCGGTCGTCTGCTGAGCCCGTGCCACCGTGTCCCCCACGGGACGATCCCCGGTCCCACTTTGGGCCACGGGAGGGACCAACATCGAACCACCCCCTCCCGAGGCTGCAATCAGAGTGTCGAAAAAAAAACACACGACATTAATCTCAATTTTAGACAAACTTAAACTCGCGCACGCGAGATGCGTTCGATTTCAATTGCGCGAGGACGCGATCTTAATTTCAATTGGTAGAGTCTCGTTTGAAGTAGAATAGAAGTTATAAAGTTAAAGCTTTTCCAAGCTTCTCGTCGTTATCGTTTATCGCAACATTTTCACCGTATCGATTTTAAATAACGAGTCAATTAAAGAGAGTTCAGAATAGCGAGAACTAGTCGGAAAGTAAGATTAATTTACGAGAATTGAACGTGAACAAGATCGTTGTTACTTCTACAGCTTAAAAAAGAGAGAGAGAGAGAGAGAGAGAGAGAAAGAAAAAAGATTGGTTCTCCAAATTGGTCAAAGCATCTATTCTTAATGCTATGGTCTGCCATTTCGAGGCATCCCGTAGATAGAACCGACGCGGCAGACGTCTATGTCTATAAATCTTCGTTTAGAGTTCGCGTTTAGTATCGGCGCAATGTATGGACGAGAAATTACTTATACTTTTGAATCAGTTGAGTCGAAAGTGCCGATGCCACAGTACGTTGAGGTATATATTGATAGCGCGTTGTTAGTATTGTAGCATCGTTAGCGTTGTAGAGAGCGGTTTTGAGGAAAAGAAAAGTCGACGAGTTGAAAAAGGAAAAGAGGAAGAGCGCGGAAGAGAGAGAGAGAGAGAGAGAGAGAGAGAGAGAGAGAGAAGACGGAGTGGAGGAGGGGCGAAAGATTGCGAGATTGACGAGGCAGTTGAAAGAGAGAAACGACGAGAGGAGAAGGTAGTAAAACGGAGAAGAGACCAAAACGAAGAATATAGAGCGGCTTTGATGAGCTGGAACGAGAAGGAACACGAGGAGGAGCACACGAGGATAGGGGAGGAGGGTTCCGTTTCGTAGCGGCGGGTGGATTAGGTCGGAAGGAACAGTAGAAGGGTGCGAGGTAGGAAAGGGTAGCAACAGGTCGGCAAGCATAATGTAGTCTCTTAGATATACAGGGTGACGCGTCTAAGGGTTTTCGCACCGCAATCGCTATGAGTCGATATATCGGCTTTTGATACTGTCGGTTTAATCCTTTTTTAACGCGGCGATTTTTCAGTATTACAATTTATCGATAAAAGGATTTCGTTTGTTAACGTCTTCGAATTATTGCCGCGTAAATTTTTGATCATTTTACTTTCTCCTGATAATTTCTGAAGTTATATATATCAGAGTAGCAGGATCAAATTAACCCTAGTAAGCTATTGTTATTTTTGATTATCTTCCTGGTACACACAACTGTAACTTGGTTACGCAATATTTCTGGACTGAATACGTATTTTTTAGTTTCAAAACATGTTTATATCTCGAAATTTATACCTCGAAGTCAGACAAAGACAAATAAATATGAATTAAATAAATAATATTTTATTTTCAATTACAATAATTACAATACTTCAAAGAAATTTTATTGAAAAAATTCGCAAAAAATGACTACTTTGGAAAAAAATTTTTAATGTTTAAATTTAGTCTTGGTCTTCAAATTATACTATAAAAAAGTTACAGCAATGTAAAAAATCGCACAGGATCCGTTGGACCCATGAGAGTGGTTGGCTTGGGTTGAGACATAAATAATAAAACGAGATGTTAACTTTACGATTCGAGTGTCAAGAATGTAAATGATTGATTTTTAAGAATTCTAAAAGGAAAATCTAGTAGAACAAGCTCTAAATCGATCACGGTCATATCGTTTAACGACGAAAAAAGCGTTTCATTAAAAGAACAAGATACTTTAATTCTTATTAATAAAACTTGTATCCCCGGAAATACGGGTTTTTTTTTGAGACAAAAGTATACTAACATGTACCAATAAAAAGTGAACGCGCATTAATATGAGAAACTGAATTTATTTGCATTAACAAAATAAAAGTTGGTTGTTTCCTAGTTTAGCCAGGATTAATTTCCGGTTACGCCTATCGCTCCATACATATGTAATACGACGCGACGCAACGGCGCGTTAGTGATAGTGCGTGTTGTTTCCAGAAGAAAAATAGCTACGGCGTTACAGCTGAGTTACAAGTAACAAAGTTAATCGCGATCCTTGACGCGCCCTCGCGTGCGCTCGGTCATGCGTGCACGCGCGCTTACGCATAAGCGCTTACGCATACTCGGAATCGGAGCGCATTCGCCCTCGTTACTCGTTACCGCGTGCACGCGTGCACGCGTGCAGTAACGACCAACCGCCAATAACCTGTCAATCCGCAGGTATACACCGTATCGGAGGAGTACACGTGACGCGCGCGAAGCCCATCGATAGTTGCCTGTCGCACGAACGCGAATTATTATGATCGGCCACCTCTCTTTCACGGGTGTCTCTCGTGTACAAAATAGAATATTTCAGCGCATTTCGAATTGAAGCCTTCGGACGTAGACCGCTTGTATATACGTGGTGTCCAAGACGAACACGCGGATGATTCAGTGTTTGTCTATCTTCTGACTTCCGGATACGTGTACAAATAAATCATTAAATGAAAGTGTCGGCGGTGCGATGACGTAAAATATAATCGGCGATGATCTTGTCTTTGAACAGAAACTACTTCTAGATGGAAATCGCTTTTTTGTGCACAGTTTATTTCGGACTTTGCACTTTACTTTCCGTCCAACATGGAGTCAACTTTTCCTTACCATACAAAAGAATGGAGAAATCCATTCGATCATTTATAATATACATTATAAACGATCGAAATTAAAGGATTATATTCGAGGACGGAAAGAATAATTTTACTAAAGTATCTAAAAACTTAACTTGACACAGATCTAAAAATAATTTTATTGGTCTATCAAAACTATGTACGGTATTCAAAGTAGTTGAGAATGTTAAAACTTTTTGCAACATTATTCATCATGCTTGAGATTCCTACATAATTATTTTGATGGCTCAATAAAATTATTTTCAGATGTGTACTATTTTTCTCTTATCCTTTTCTTTTTCCTTGTTTACTTAAAAATTTTGTAATTATTCTTACACCATTAGATCTATTCTTTTACGTCCTGTTATATTAATGTTTTATTTAGCTTGAGAGGATGCTATCTTAAAGCGCGTGATAAATAAAGCTATCTACCCAGCTAAATTTTTTACTTCAGCAATATCGTTCTTGCTTTAGTAGCTTTTGAGTTATGTATGAGTCACACTATTTCTAGGATACGTTATGTATTTATGAAAAATCGCCAACAAATGAATTAGAGAAGAAAGTTCCTTGGAACTCCCTTTGATAAAGCTCTTTCTGACGTAAGCCCCTAGGAACTTTCTTCGCATACTCAACCGACTCAGTCGGTGTTGGAAATCTGGCCGCGTGTTTTACAAACACCCCGTACGTACGTGTCGGCGTGTGATAAATAAATGGCGGTGACGAAAAAGTCGGCGCGCGAGGCACGGAGGTGGACGGGTGGAAACGAACGGGGGTTCCGAAGGAGGCGAGGTCCCGACAACGGCCTAATTTTTCATTTCCATCGCTCCCGCCGCCAGCAGCGGAGTGGCCGGGGGCCGCGGAAGGGGAACGGGGTGGACAAGAGGGTAGTGAGAGAGAGAAGGGAGAACAGGTTTCCAGGTCGATAGGGTACCCCTATACTGGGCCCTACGAGCCCCGCGTATCTACCTGACGACGCGAGCCCTCTACGCGGAGGGAAAAATGCTGAACAGGTGCTCGTAAAAATCTGACACCTTCGACTTTTCTCGCTCCTTCTTCCTCCTCTCGTTCTCTTCTCCCAATCGGTCAGGCGAATTATAGGGTTGAAACTATTGCGAGCTTCCTACTTGGTGACTCCGATTACGCCGCAATCAGCGGGAATCTTGTCTTTTAACTTCCGCTTTGTTTCACAATTGCGTAGCTCGAGTATTGTTATCCGCACAACAGATAGACGCGGGAAAACTTAAACTCTGTTATCGTTAATTGATGTCCGACGATGTTGATGAAACTATATATACGGAATAATTGCAAAGAATCATGTATTGTACTTCTTTATTTGGAAAGAATCATTTATTTTTATTCATTCTTTATTTCGCAAGAAAGAAACGAATAGATTGTATGATTTTTCCTTCTTTTCCTTCGTTTTCCATGATTAAAAGGATTTATGATTAAAAATTCAAGAACGAGAAGATCGAGGATCCTAAAGAATCGCTCATCTTCCACACCTTCTCTCAGCTTAATTTCGCAAAAGATTATTCTTTTCCCTCTTACATTTATTCTTCCTTATCAAGGGAATACGAACATTCGTGTATACTCTTCTATTATTCCCAGAATTCCTACATCTTCTCCCGATTATTATTCATCGGTCATATTGAATCTCTCTCGACTGCATTATCAGCGACCGCACTCAGAATGATCGATAGATGATCACCAACATCAGCCAAGTCGACGTCTCCTCCGATATCCGTCGGTCCGTCAAATTTTACCCCGTGACAACACGGATGAGGGTTAAGGAGTCCTCGTTCTCCCTCGCCTTTCTCTCTTCCTCATATGTGTGCGCGAGTCAGGGGTCGTGCACACTCCGCTTCACCATCGGTGGGTCGATATATGCAGCCTAGGCGACGGAGAAGAGGGTGGCCGGGATTCCCGCGCGCGCTACCCCTCTGCCCTCACACGATATGATGGGGGCGACTGAGCCGGCTGTCATTTCCACATACAGCCCCACGCTATTTCGAGGGCCGAAATTTCCGATCTCTAACAACGCACCGGGTAGAAGATGCCTTTTTCTTTCGAGATTAACAGTGTGACTTATATACCACGTTTTCGAAAAATTTGCTCGATTTTTTTAGATGAACCAGACTTTAGAAATAGATTTTCAGTAGAACAACAGTTTAATTTAATTGTTCGACAGTTCGAGAAGATCGATTTTCGCATTAAAGGAATGAACTTTCAATGACTTCTCGTACCGTTTGTTGCACTAAACTTTTAGTTTGCACCTAGAAACGATTCCAATGAGATTAGAAGTGTGCGTCCAAGACGGTCGACAACGTCCATCGTGTTCGTAGCTATAAACCAAGGTCCGAGGGACCGAATCCTGAAGGCCTTCTTTAAGCCTCTTCAGAGAAGGCCCGAGAAGAGAAGGCTCAGTTCGAGAGGACAGGTTCTCCATCCTTCTTCAGTGCCTCTCTCGTCGAGTTTCACCTACACGCTCCGGCTCCTTCGTCGGTCCTTCTCTCGACCCACGGATCTCGCGTTCGCTGATAGTGCTCGCTCACTGCCAGAACACCTGGCCAGCCGAGCGAACCGAATCGAACAAAATCTTTCGAACACGCATCGAAGAATTTTTCACCGTCATACATTCTGTCAGTTTGTATTTCTTTGTTATGTGATAACGAAGCTTGTCGTGAACTATTATATAGATCGAATCATCTTCTCAAAAATTCTAATTTCCGCTTAACAAAATTCAAGGACAAGACTCGAATAACATTACAAATTTAATGAAACGTAAATCGGAAAAGTCCTTCTAGTAAACAAAATGAGAACCTCGAGCTGAAGAAACGGGAGAGGAGAAAAAGACCGAGAAAAGAGAGAAGCACCGATCTTCGAAGAAGACAGAAAATGCAACGTCGAAGAAAGACAGGAAGCCAAGGAAAGAGACTGTGATAGTAGAGAGGAAAGAGGGACTAGAGGAGGGGCCGAAGGACGAAGAGACGAAAGAGGAAGAAGCAATGTAGCGAGAGCCAATGAAGGAGGATAGAGGGGAGGACGACGAAAGACGAAAAGAGAAGAAAGAGACTCCAGTTTAGAAGATAAGCAGAAAGAGATAGAAGGAGGAACTCTCTTCGAGCGAGAAGACCGAAGCGGAGCGAGGAGAAGAGGACGGTGGAGATCGAGAGATCAACATAGAGAACGTGAATATACGAGTAGTAGTAGTAGTAGTAGGAGGAAAAGGACAGGTATAAAAGGGTTTTAAGCTAGGCACAACATTCCAGGACCCGTCCGTCCGTCTATCCGTTCCTTCATCCCTTTCCTAGAATCAGGGTCAGCACCGCTAAGAGAGCGTCATGAGTAATGCATTTTGTGTTGCATTCGAGTTGCCAGATTATACTCACCACGTTGTGTTTGTCATCGTGTGTAAAGACACTCGACGTATCTTCATTGAGTCACGGAATACGTGGCTCTGAAAGGAATCGCTGTGTTTTCAGGCACCGCCTGACGTGCCTCCTACAAGTCCCGAAGTTCCACGCGACTCTACCTTCGGTTCCATGCGTGTTATTACTCTGGTTTCTTGTTACATGCCGTGAGCAGTAACAACGATTCGATAGAGAGACCACCCGTTAACGTTTTAACCGCTACAACTGATCGAATGTTGCATTTGCATTTCCTCGGAAATTGTAGCATATGCTTTTTTATTATATATATCATACATATACATATTAAAAAGCATGTTTTTGTTAAAGGATATTAAAAGATCTCATTCATCTTTTTTATCTCACGTTATGTCATACATTATCGACGAATACGGAAATGAAGCGGAAAAAAATATAGTCGTCACATCTGGGCGAGTGGCATAACTCTCGAGGTTGCAGAGACGTCATATATACATACAACGTGGCAATCAAGTTGTCAATATAGAACGAAATTGCGCGTTTAAGGGCTGATTGTATACGCGAGCTATTCCGAAAATAAAACGAAAAAAAAAAACTGTGCAGCAGTAGCTTGCGCGAAAAATTTGCATTTGAGACTAGCTTTTAAAGGGACGAGAGAGCTGAGAGAGCTATTTCGGAATTTTGCACGCTTTTCCATTTACTCTCTCGAGCTGCTGAGGATCAAGGATCAAGGATCCATCCGCACGATTTTCCAGCTAAAACTTTCACCCGAGTGAGAGAGGATGCGGAGAGACAGCCTCGGACTATTATCGATCGCCATGATTACCCGGATAGAGTATCTCGCTACTTTTTGTTTAAATACTCACTGACGCACAATACGTCCACTTAATGACAGTCCTCAAATTAATCAGAAATCTGATCCAAGTACAGAAATTCACTGCGATTGAATATACCTGTTATTAGAGTAAATGAGCAAGGATTTATAATTTTAGCTTTCTAAGAGTTTGTCTTAATTTTTTCTTTGCACAAAGCATGGAGTAACATGATTGTAAAATTTTAGATCAATATACTTTCTTTTTCTCTCTCTCCCTCTCTCTCTCTCTCTCTCTCTCTCTCTCTCTCTCTCTCCAAGAACATAATTCTTGCGTTTGAGTCAAATCTTGGAGTATCCATCATGCAGCATCTCGCACTATTCTTACGTCCTTCGTTAGCCGTTATCTACGTTGTGATCCGCGATCACCAGCTACGGCTGGTCGTACGTAGAGGCACGTAAAAGCTTTGTGTTTTCGGGGGCTACGGCAAACAAAGTGCGCCCGAGGAGGACTACGGGGCTTCCCGGGGTAGGTCGCTAGGCAACTGGCGCCCCACTATCGCCCGCGGTGCGATGCCGCGTTTACGGGGTGTATCCGAATTAAATGACTCCGCACTGCGCGATGCTGGCGTTTTATCCCTTTCTTCTTTCTCTCTCTCGTTGAATCTCATCGGAGATTCCGTGTCCACTGAACACGTAATCGTGCACGTTGCTCGCGAGGAACTCTGTGGAATCTCAACGACTATAACGATACACGTCTCGTCTGTCAACCGAATCAAGAAATAAAGAAAAAAGGAAGACGTAAAGGCGATATAAATATTGGATAAGCGAAGATACGAATGTTGCAAAAATGATCACAACGTGCTGTCATTTGGAATATTCTTCACAATTTCTTCCGTTTGCTTCTACATTCTAATGAAAAGTTTCCCGTTTAATGCCTACATTTATTGTCTTCTGCGTACAATAATTATAACAATGTACGGATAACGATATACATATTACATTTATATCTATATGTGCATTACATATATTTCTTTATTCTCGGTGAAAAATTTATCCGTGATCTGAGACTCTATTTTCTTCAATGTTTTAGATTTATGGCTATTTGTCGAAAGAGTGGCTCGCGTCATGCCAACTTAATTTTGTTGCTCGCGATAGAGTCAGTTCCAGCCGCGCTCGGTTAAGACCGATCGAACAAGTCGGTCTATGTTTCACGTCGGTCCGACGTAGTAGCCTTGGCACCAAGCACGCAGGAGAGATCGCGGTGTCAAGTTTCGGCGGGGTTCCGCCAGTACAATCACACGTTAATGGTTAATTCTGGCATACCCCCATAAAGCCCCGCGGGGCATTCTTAGGAGCGCTTTTAAACCATCGGGCCCCGTACGAAGGAGAGGAAATTAAAGTCCCTCGGGCCGCTCTCTCTCTCTCTCTCTCTCTCTCTCTCTCTCTCTCTCTCTCTCTCTCTCTCTCCCTCCCCCCCCCTCCCCCCCTCCCCCCCCCTCTCCCTCTCTCGCCCCCGACTCCCCGCGCCGTGTAAATTGGGAAAAACACAAG
>Ga0157364_1003937_pt1 | contig 14625 bp, 5 predicted proteins | sample AttsexASBM2_FD_111476 | JGI IMG/M metagenome (GOLD analysis project Ga0157364, IMG submission 111476) | Fungus gardens microbial communities from leaf cutter ant in Ribeirão Preto, State of São Paulo, Brazil - Atta sexdens ASBM2 | ecosystem: Host-associated > Fungi > Mycelium > Unclassified ... | reverse complement strand
TTTAATTATTACATATTTTTTTAGATAAAATCATTTGAAAAATTTATTTTACAATCTATTTTATTTACTAATAAATTGCTAATTAATGTTTACTTTCTAACAATAAATTTTTTTAAAAAAGATCTCACTTGTACGAATACTTTCTCTGCATTCACTGTGTATACATACACTTGCTACATATGTAACATATTTTTTGTATAAATATGATTGAAATATTATGAAAGAGGTGTGATCACTGTGATCATCCTGATTATCGCGGCGCCGGATATCACAGATGTGTTTAATCGGTCATTCCCGATGATTATCATCATTAAGGTTCCTCATTCGAAAACGACGCAATATCGGACGCGTCGTCAAATTGTCGGCGACGCAGTTAAAATTTTCAAAACTTACGCAAGACTTACTGAGCACATAAATAGTTCCGCGTGCTTGTCTTAATTATAAAACTGATTATGCCTTACATCGTCTAATTATGTCACTATTTATAAACGTGCAATGCCATTACACATATATATATTATATCTATAACGTACATTTTAGATTAAATTCAAGCCATAAGGCCTTTTAAAACGAGCATAAAAATAAACAAGTTTTGTCCATTTAAATTGAGTATTAAATTAATATGGAACAGAAGATAATCAATATTAAATATATAACGAGGCATTAAGTCTTAAAAATACTTCGCCTAATGATAACCACGCCTCCGTTGCTGAGACGTAATTATCGCGGATGTTATGCGTGTCTAATATCTTATACGCCGACTCTTTCGCAACTTGTAAGTTGTGCGAGCAGCTGAACGGGTTCTCGCCATAAATTATTAGGAGGAAGCACCGGAAGAGCCACCGGGAGAAAGCGCTCCCGTGGATCCGATTCTATCCCACAACCTGTCCAAGTCTCAAGAAATTATAGTTCATTACGTCAAGTCGATACGCGCGAGATTAGGAGATGAAGAGATGTTGGCCACACCCATTGCGAATGAGATCATCACGGAAAATCGATCGCGCATCTTAAGGCAAAATTGGTATTTCCACAAACTTCGCTCGACTGAATGTTTTTGTCAAAGAGAAAACTGTGCGTGTGTAAACGCACGTATCTCGTGTATCAAAGGTAGAGGAAAAGGTGAAAAATATAATTCGCGTGGGCGCGAGGGACACGTATTTTGCGTATAATTTTTTGTGTTAAGTTTTTATCTTTATAAATTTTCCGATGCCTTTATTATAGATAAAAATTTCTTGAATTACAGCTCTTCTGCAGATTTTTAACTTTCTATTAAATATTTTAATAATGTGGTTTTAAACAAGAATTGTTCTGATAATTGTTCCATTTAAAGTTAAAACTTCGATTTTCCTTTGGTTTTTTTATATTACTTATCTAAATATAATATTATATATCGCTCCCTTATTTCAAAAGTGATTCAAAAGTAAATTAAAAAAAAACTAAATTACTTAGAAAAAGGGAAGAACTATTTTTCAATTTGACAGAAAATTATTGACTATCCTTACAGAAAACTTATACTTACCGATTATTATTAAAAGATAATTAATTAATTACTTATTTGGAGCACTGAAACAACAGTGTTTTTAATACTTAAATAAAATAATTAATTACTGTCTCTCAGTATTAAATTGTTTATAATATTCTGTCAGTAAATATTAGATTTCTATAAGAATAATCAAATTAATAATATTGACAAAAAGAATATATTCTTAACATCATTAAATATCATTTTTTGTTTCACAAATCATTCTTTTTTAATTGTGATGATTTAGATAATTTTTTTTAGATACCACGCTTTTTGCAAGTTGTAATGATTTTGACAATTTTTTATGAAGAGTTAAGTTAGTTTACTTTTGATAATTGATGGAATAATATTTATACAATTCATTCATGATACTCGAATAATTCGAAAATGATGTTTTTTAAATTATGTTGCTTTTTGAAGTAAGAGAGCATGAATGTTAAATATTTATTGAAGTCGTTGACTGAATTTATTTTCTTACTCATACAACTTTCCTGCTTATCGAGCACTCCTCCTGTTTCCTCCTGGCCGGAGAAAATCGAAAGTAAAAGGAATTCTCTGAGAAATAATCAGGATATTCACATATCCGTCACGTCCTAAAGTTTATATTGTTAAATACGATACTCCAGTGGAAATGACTTTATTTAGACTGTAGAAATTATAAATCGCTCTGTCACGACCGCTGCGTCGTAGTGCCAATTATATCCATACAATTCGACATACAGACTTTAAAAACAAGCTATACCGATTATTGTGGGTTATGTAAACGGAAATAAGCGAGATTTATGATCTCTTCTGGAACGCTCTCACGTCTTTTTGAATTGCAGATTTCTGTCAATCTTGATAGACAGCGGACGTGAAATGGGACTATTAGACTTCGTTTCAAATATATCTTTATCACTGATCTTCGACATAAAATAAAGTCGAAATAAAGTCGCTTAGAAAATCGATAGGATAAAATCCATTTTACATTCTGAACTCTCATCAATTTCCAGTCACATATTTTTAATCGAGCAAATCTGCTCCGAACTGGAATTCACATATAAATTAGGATAAATTGCATATAAGTTAATAGAAATTATCGAATTGTATAAAAGATTGAGGTCGCATAGTCCATTCAATCAAACATACAAAAACCAGCAAAAATAGACAAAGATCTTCGAAATAACAAGAATGCATAAAACAGAGACATTGGAAATTAGTGTTGTAAACTGTGCAGCTATTTCAAAAAATTTTTTAATTAATCATACTTGGACATTTACATTAAAAAGTGATCTGTGTACATGTTTCGAACTTTTTAGTCATTTTTAGTAAACAAATTGAAATAATGCACTAATAGTGTACACTGGGAAAAATGTTTTGTTTTATGAACCAAAATTTTGTTGTAACAATAAAAATTTGATTGAAATATATTGAACAAAAATTTTTAGTCAAAATATATCGAAAAAAATTAATTTTATGCAAACTAAATTGTTTATTTGATGCAAACAAATATTTTTGTTATTTATAAAGCAGAGAAATTATTTTGCAAAAGTAACTAAATTTTTTGTTATGTAAATAACTTTACTGTTAAAAAATGCCTCAACTAAATAGTTTTGCTGAAGGCAATTAAATTAAATTTTTTTTTCTAATGTATGTTTTATATGTTTAATTAAAATTAAAATTATCTACGCGATCTTAGTTACCTTAATTTTATCCTGCGGGAAAAAAAATACAAAGCAGTCTGTGCATCTTTTTATTTCGCACATTAAAATTCGAAATAAAAAAAAGACGATATTTATGATGAGGTATAATCTTTCCGAGCGATCTATGAATAAGAACTAGATACACTTCCAGGGTCGCGATGGAAAGATATCACGCCTCGACTTCTTTCGCCTTGTAACAGTCGTAACTGGACGGTGGAAATAAATCGCGAGTGCATAGACAATTATCGCTCTGTGCCGAAGAGAAAATGCGTGCTTTTATGCGCCGGGTGTTTGAACGTTAAATTGGCCGTTTCGGGGACGACTCTGATAAAACGGAGGCAAGAGGCCACGAGACGAGAATCGCGTTGGAAGCAATTGCGAGATAATCTTCGCGAGGAGCATAACTTTCTGAAACACGATGCGACTGAGGCTCGCAATTTTTTCCTTTCGCGCTCATCTCGCCACGGCGATTACTTTTATTACAATTAGCCGCGGAGAAAACTCGTTTGAACTTCGTACCGTAAAAAATGCTTAAGTAGATTGTTATGACCACATTCACGCCGCGTTTATGCAAATGTACTTTTCTTCGGCCCATTGTTGTATGCGATGTTACGCGCGTTTCATTGAATGAAACAAGCGGATGCGTCGTGACGATGGAATGCGTATATATTCGTGTATCAACAATCTTGATCAAAAAATTGTTAGATATCTGTATTTTTTTTATTTATATGAAATTCTTTTATCTCCATTGTTATCTATTGGTTATCGGCATTATACATAAATTCTTGAAATAAAAGATAATTTATAGCATATATCAGTAAATAAATCGGTTTTATTAACCATAAATCTTTTTTGAATCATTTTTGAATTAAAACTTTAAATAATAGTTCATAAAGTACCTATAATATTTTTAGCTAAGGCTTTAGGTTTAGATGAACAACTCATTACAGATGAATATTCATTGTGAAAATGTCAACTTATGTTTACTTATGAATAGTCATATGTGAGCAAAGTATCGAATGTATATAATCGATGTTCAATCCATAGACATAATAAGAATAGATTGTGCATTCCTATCATTATCGGTTTAGACAAAATGAAATAACTTGCTCTCTCTCTCTCTCTCTCTCTCTCTCTCTCTCTCTCTCTCTCTCTTTCTCTTTCTAAAATATCAAATTTAGAAGGAAGGCTGATAAAGAGTTGAAAGATATACTAATATATTTATTTCTTTCTAGCAAAACATAAAAATTAAAATCAAAGAACATGTAGTGTTACATTTATGATTATAAATTTTCATTTTAATATGATTTAATATAAATTTTTCATATAAAAATTTACAGCTATCAATAAGCTATTTATTAATCAATGGAGCAGTGACGAATAATAATTAAAAAAGTATTAAAAATATCTTATTTTTATTAATACTTAAATAATTTATATAAATATATTTAAATTATACTTTTATTAATAATTTCTTTTTCTTATTGATTTTATATTATTTAGAATCATTTATTCAAAATTAATGAAATTGAATTTTATAAGTTCTGCTTTCGTTCAACTCTTCTACGTTTACTTATGACTAAAATGTACAAAAAGTACGATACGAAGATGTTAAGTTTCCCACATGCATTGAAGTTCTCTATTTCTATTTCTCTTTTCCTCTTTTCCTAGAATTGTTTTAATAATTAAGTCTTTTCCGCGCCGCAAAGGGCTGATCCCTCCAAACAAATTCGGTCAGCTGGAAGCTCGGCTTTGTATTCTTTTTCCCCGCCGCGACGCAAATGCAAGTAGATTGAGTAACCATCGCCGACAATTGCCGTTCCCCCCGTACTGTTGGTGTCGTGCGAGAAATATTAATACCTTCCACTTCCTTCCGGAGAACACCCGGCGTGGGTCCCCCTATACGACGCACCGAATCCGAATCCGAAACTCGTTTACGTAGCCGCATGTATATGTAAACACACGCGATCTAAACAACGCTGCGCCATCGACAAACCGAGGGCGAAAACCCAAACACTTTTTGAACGCGTGCGGTTGAACGCGTGCGAGAGGGGTACAATTAGCGGCTATACATGTATTCTTTCGCCGCAACGAGTTACATACAATACCTCGGTGGATGGATGCTCCGCGAAATTGCTTACGGTCTATATACGGTGGTAAGGTTTAGCGGTTTCGTTTTAGCGAAGAGGAGAAACGTCGAACTGTGTGCAAATCACGACGCAAAGCTGATTTTCCTTGACTCTCGACAGGCACAGTTTGCTTCTTTCTCGCGTCTAAATGTGTTTGTTAGGTGACCCGATTCTTTCCTAGCAGCTTTCGCAAATTAAAATGATGATTTTCGTATAGTCCTCACCGCGATAATGCAAGGAATACCTATCGCCTTGTAAATATATATCGCTAGATGATCAGCAGATCGGATTGTGGTTTACATATCTCATTGTTTTAAATGCGCATACAATTGGCCTTTTTTGAGAGAGTTTCTAAAGTTACAAAAAAGTAATCTTTTCTTTAATCATATTTTATTTCATTTAATTTTACAGTAATTAAACGAAGAAGAAAGAAATGAAAAGAATTAAGAATATTGCCATTTTGTATTATCATTATAAAAATTAATATATCATTAATTTTTCTTCGTTGCAATATTAGAATTTAAAAACAGCTAGATTTGGATTGCTGCGTTGATAAAAAAATGACATATCTCAAAATTAGCAACTTTTAACTTTTTAGTAGAACATTTTTAAATTCTGAATTGAAACAATGTTTTCAATTGAAATAGTAAATATGCGTAACTTCACTTTCTTTCTATGTTATACTTTCATCTATATTTGTTCTTTAAAACTATGTCATGAGTTTTCAAAATTTGAATACTGCAACTCTAAAGCTAATTTTTTACTTGTGTCACCTTTATCAACGCAGTGATATTTATATGCCAATGTTTCTGAGGAAGTTAAAGGGATACGGGAAAAATAGTGCGAAATCAGGTTTTTTGTCTGTCGCAGTGAAATGACTAAAACGGCACGTGCTCTTTTATAATCCTGTTATCCTGTTACCTACATGCACCTCGGCTTAGTATTAGTTTCAGCAGCTTTGCATATGAATGATAAAAAAATCATTCTATAAGATTTGCGTGAACCTATTATTGCGTTATTCTCTTCGTTATCGTCTTTTCGAGCTTCTAACGAGATTTTGCTGATTAATGAAATTTTTTTTTTTCGATTTAGATAATTTTCTTATGTAATTTATAATTTATGACAGAATTCTATTTATAATTCTATACGACTAAAACGAAAAACATTTGAAAAGTCAAAATATATGCGTATATATAGAATACAAAGCATATGAAACTGTAAATTAAATTGTATCTTAAGTTATGACATAAAAAATAAATCATAATTTGTCTGAAATTTCAAATACTTAATGCTTAATGAACAAGAAATGTTTAATTATACGTTGAAATAAATAAATATAACATATTAATTATATTATATATCGTTATACATATTGCTATAAAATTATTTTTAATATTTTGTAAAAAATTATGACAATATGACGAATATAACGCTGCAAATGTTTATTATTACTTTATTTTTTTCATTTGCGCGTGGCATTCGAAGAAGCGCTATCAACAATCGAAATCAAAGGAAGCTGTTAACGATAACTACGGTCCTTCAACATTGAGCGTGATGTTCGTCGTAAATTAATGTTTTCATTTACTTATCAGACAGAGCTCGATACCTCTTTCGTAAACCCGATAATCATCGTTTTCCATAACCAGTTATATGAAAGCGAGACTGTTTCTGACGCATAAATTTTACATTGACTGGTCTTTTATCTCTTTCCCTCAATGAAATGCACAGGATACCAATTTTATATTTAAAAAAACAGTAAAAATTGTTATATTTTTGTGGGAATTTTATTATGATTCTTACAATTCTCACATTCGAATAATAAAGAACAGACAGTTTTGCACAGACTTTATCTCATTTTCACTTTTACATCATTGGCGAAAATCTTATGAAGCACATTAATGAAAAAGGTGAAAAATTATGCATTGACAAAAGGGTTAAGTTAGATAGTATCTCCTTAAAAGATTACAAACACGGAAGAAAAATATTTGTTGAAATATCTAAAAATTTAATTAGACAGATCTGAAAGTAATTTTATTGAACAAAATAATTATATAGGTCACTTAAATTGGTTGCTATAATATTGAAACTTTTTGCAGTATTACTTATCGTGCTTAAAATTCCTATGTAATTATTTTGATAATTTAACAAAATCAGTTTTATATATAATGATCCTTCAAAACTAGCTAAATTTTTAGATATTTTAGACTAATACTTTTTGTGCACATGATAAAGATTTTTTTAAGCTGCGTAAATAGCTTAACAATATTTTTCTCTCTCTTGTAAATCAATTTTCTGTAAAGATAATTATAATCCTTCCACAATTTCTTTGCTTGATGTATCAGCCAGTAAGAGATATTTTCTCCATTATTTCTTTCATGTTGCAAGACCTACATGAAACTCGACAAGATTTTCTCGTGTGGATAGCGGAAACAAATTGCGCATTTAGGGATTAGAACGGCTTTCCCAAGATTGTAGGTATCTCTCGCGTTACATCGCAAGACAGATAACTAATTCCATGTCATTAGCATACACTTGATGGTTGATTTCAGCGTGATTAACATGCGTTTCTCATGCGTAATACTTGATTTTCGTCATGTTTATATATTCTTTATAGTGATTATGATAGACCGCTTGTGTAGCGGTGAATGCCGCCTGCATGCCGGATGGAAAACCGCTGCAATAACTAGTCATCATCTACCAGCCAGAAGCGATGACTTTATCCGATTTTACACGAATCCGTGGAAATGTATGGCAATCGTTTCGCAAAAGCCCGGCAGTCGCCCGGCGATCGCAATTGTAATTGAATCCCGTTGGCGTACAGCCAAGTAAGAACGATATCTTAGTGAAATCATCGATGACGATTACAGGAAACCGCCCACGAATATGGCTTTTAATCTTCTCTGCTTCTTCGAGCGCAGTTAATACAAAAGAAGTGATGCTTTGTTGGTCGTTTCGAGAAAACCTTTATAGAAATCTAATACTGACTAATACTGAAAGACAATAATTACTTGCTTATTTTAAATATTAAACCACTGTTCAATACTTTTAATACTCCAAATAAGTAATTAATTATACTGTTTTTCAGTAATAAATTGGCCAATATTAGATTTCTGTAAAAGAAGACTCGAGGATCAAACATTACTAAAAATTAAATAATTATAATATGAACGTGATTCTTTAATAATTTAATACTACAAGGAAATAATAATTTTTGTCAAACTATATAAAAATTTAACTAGATACAGACCTAAAAATAATTTTATTGGATAATTTTATTAAGTATAGATGACAATTATTGTAATAAATTTTAACATTTTATCAATCAGTTTGAGCGTTCTACATAATTATTTTGATCCAAACAAAATTATATTTTCAGATCTGTATCGCTCAATTTTTAGATACTTCAATAAAACCGTATACAGATTAATTATATACATAACGAATAATTTAATGATACAAAATTATTTAATAATAGAGAAAAGCGAAATTTTATGACACATCATGAAAATTAACAAATTAAAGACTGCGATAGCTAGAGAGGAATGCGAAAATTGTGAATAAGCAGCTGTAATCATTTCAAGAATTAATGCCGATGAAATTACAAGCTTATAGGTCAATCTGCTAATTACATCATAACTTGTCGTTTTTCAAGTGAAAGAGTACAATTATTAATATACTGAGTAGCTCATTCAGTGTTAAATGCTTGGAATCTCTTTCCTTGGATTCTCTATATTAACTGTAACCATAAGCCGCCGTTAATCAAGTTCATACGTATACGTGTGTGTTTCAGGTGATTACTAACGGTCTCAAGTGTGACTCGGACGACGTCGACGGTTTGACAAACGGTGAGTCACTTGAAATAATTCTTTCTATCTTCCCGTCGCTGCATTTTTTCTTCCTCATTCATTCCATCGTAATGAGACGCAATCAACGATGACAATCGTACGAGATTAGATTCATTCGATACAGTCAGTGGGGTACCTTAGTTTCATTGACGAAATACCCACAGCATAAAGGAGTCGTCAATGAGACAATTTAGGACTGTACGAAAGTTTTTTGACCTTTTAAATTTTAATCTACATTAATGTCTAGAGGATTGAATCTATTTTTAAAAAGTCTTTTTTACAACTTTTCTTTGGGTAAGATTTACAATTCATTATTTCATTGTATCCTCAAAATATTATATTTTCAGCGCCATTATGCCAGTGGCTTTCCCGTTTTTTAAAAGTCTTGTAAAAGTTAATAAAAAGGATATTGTTGTTATTTTAATTACTACAAATTTATCTGAAAGATCTTTATTCATCAACAATTTGCATTAAATAATCATTAAGGATTTTGATAAAAATTAAAATTTATTAGGAATAAATGCGAATAAAGTGCGAATTATCTTTAACTTATTTGTTAATATGTAGTAATCTTTTTAATGACGAATGATAAGAAGTTTTGTTTTTCTGACTTCTGTGATTGCTTTTATTTAGTCACTTAGTCTAAACGATAACTTTCACAATTTAACATACATAGTTTATCACCGGCTCTACACTATTTTTACATCAGTGTTAAGTACTTCGTGAAACTAATGTTTCCCTTCTCTTTCTTTCTAGAAATAGTCTTAATAGCGTACGAGATGCATGAACTACATAAAAAAATAAACGCGATTTTATTTAGAAGAGAAACGTGACATTTATGTATTACTAATTACTAATTATTAATTATTGTTCTAATTGGATTCTCATATTCGGATTGGATTCTCATGTTTTGCACTTCTGGAAATTTACAGGTTCTTGGCTCTACAGGCTCTTTTTATAACTCTGGCTATAATTTACAATGCGGTTTTCCACTCGTAAATCAAGCGCGCCATACATTGGCGTATTTATTATCGCTTAGAATTAGTGAGACACGTGTGTATCTAATTGTGTCGCGTTCGATATGTTATTTTCACAAAAACCATAGCTATTTTCATCGATAACTCGCAATACTTGCTCGCAGATTTATTCCTTATTTACAAATATATTTATCCGGTTCTTGAAGATCAAAAGATCTTATTTTTAACAAATACACATATTTATCTCTTTTTGAATCTCAATTTCAATTTCAATTCGTTTAATTTAAAATCAAATTTCTATTTTTCTGCAGAATGAAATATATAATTATTATTCTTTTACTGTATGATAATGTTAAAAACAATTCAAATATTTAAAAAAATATTGCAAATATTGGAACTCGAAATCATTTATGTTTTATTTATTTGTTTCTAACATTATCGCATAAGAAAAATTTCAAAAATACAGATATCTGCATTTTTGTTTCATAATTTATAATATCAATTATCCTTTTGTAATATCATTAATATTTAATTTTGTTATAATAAAAAAAGTATTAAAAAAAATTACTTATCAAGCTTTCAAAAAAAATTTCTCTTCGATTGTAATCACTGCGCCAGAAACCGCAAAGTCAAATGTGTTACAGACAGATGCGTGTTAACGCTGCTAATCTATCTACAAATTATCCTGTCGTACTTCTAACCTTCTGAGATTATTTAGGGCACAAAGCTCGACAGGGAGTAGTTCGCGCTTTTACACAGGGTGTCCTATAAACATTTAAGAGATTCCTGAGATCATTTTGAGATAAAAATCCTAATATCAAAATAACAACAAATAACAACAAAAGAACTATAATAGTTCTTGAATTATATAAAGTTAGCGAATCATATTTCATACCACCTAAAGTTCACAGATACAGGTGTGATTAGTGCGATACAACACAGAAGCCACTTGTATATAGCATCTGGATTTCCCGGATAAATAACATAGAACAGAAGCGAAGATTGATGATTCTCGAGATGCCATGAGGTAGAAAGAATGTTTTTTTCTCGTAACATGACGTAACATATCACTTATCCTTGTCCTCGGCGAAATTGCGACGGCCCTGACTTTGCCCTTCGGTCGCTATCATCCCGAGCGAGTGCCAGCGGACGAGCACCGCGTGCGCTTGCAACGACGCGACGACGATGATCCGGCCGCATTTTCTCACGCTACTTCAGCTGCTCCTTGCCAGTGCAATGATCTCCCTTCCGCGGCCGCACATCTGCCTGAAAATTACATCTCGAGCTGGCTTACGCGCGTCTCATCCTCTTCGTCCCGCTTCGCTTCTTCGCACACGACTCGTTAATTTGAGATCCGCCACGTCATCCTCATGCAGATTCCCGGCTCCTCTCTCGGGGGGTCTCGAGATTAATCCCTTCGGACACACTTCGTTCAAAATTTGAATGACCCCGCACCGTATAATTTTCTTATTGTATATTGTTCATTTATTATCGACGAACTTCATTTAATTTTCGAGCAATATGAATTGCTTAAGATAATTTTTCCCCTGATTTCGTGATTTAAATACATACAACAATGTTATTACTTATTATTTTATTCCAAATTTAAGATTTAACTAAGATTAAATCAATTTTGACACTAATAAGGGACGAAGGAATGTGTCATTAATTTATTTTATATAACAAAATAAAAATAATTAACGCGGAACACTTTAAAGTTGACATAATGATTATTCATCTATCACAAAAAGACTGACGAATAAAAGATAAAAATAGAAGAAATAAATATCTGAACAAAAGCAACCATTATTTTATTTTATAACAAAATTAAATAAACGGCTTTTATTTAGATATATTTTTTCTACTTTTATCTTTCATTTCTCAAAATCTTTTTTCGGGCTTATAGTCTTTTTTTTTTACAATTATTATGTCAACTTTAAAGACGCCTTCTAGTTCGTTTTCTATGCAGTTTTTATTTAACTTGGAAATCAATTGCGTGTAGCGATGATAAAGTTAGGTAAGCTCGGCGGTGAAAGTAGGAAGGAGGAAGTGAATAGGGATACAACGGAATATCGCAGATCCGTATCGTGTCGCGGATTATTAGATCATTATGTCATCTTTGATTTAATCCGCGGTCAGACTACGTAATAAGGCCGTAAGACGATCAAAAGCATAAATGACCGCGTTGCTTATGATGAGTCTAATAAATCTTCCTCCACCAGGATTCAAGGATAACAGTAATTATCGCTACAATGTGCGATACGCTGATAGTTTCGTAATTAGATTTTAATTATTAATGAATAATTAGCGATTATACCGTAACCGCGATTATGACTTTAATTGTTACGACTTTGACCACTGTATGGTTTCACTCGAGTTTAAAGTCTCTACAAAATACGCGATTAAATACCGAACTCATTTAACGAGAGGAGCTAATTTTTTTTAATAAGCTAATAAGAACTTGTTTGATGGCTCTGCAATATCATTTATCATCGTGTATTTTCCATGCTTATGATTACATTATTTTTCCTCTCACTTTTTCCTCTCAAGTTTTTTTTACGATCTAAATTTTGCCATGTAATCGCGATTAAAGATAACGAAAGCGTTATCGTTTTATGGATTTATTGCGAGGAGCTTTAATACGATATTTAATTATTAAATTATATCTAACAAAGGTGAAACATTCGGAGATTATACGGGATAATTTATTCGAGAACTTATCAATACGACATTCGTGAAGCATGTTAATAATTTGATCACTTGCATTACACTAATTTAGTACACATTAAAAGCTGCTGTACAAGAAATTAGTCAAGTTAAATGTAAAAGCATATAAATATTTTAAACGGTTTAAGTGCTCAATAATAACATTATGTTATTTAACAGAATATACATTTATTATTTCACATTGTCAAATTTGATTTATTTACCTACATTTAAATCTGCAGGATTTATAAATTCTGTGTAATGCGAATCACCATACACGGAAAGAACGATTGTATAATAATGAAGTATTTATTAAAATTTAGTTACAGATCTAAAAATAATTTCATGTGCCATCAAAATAATTATATAGGAATCTTAAACATAACAAGCAATGCTATAAAAAGTTTTGACATTCTAACAACCAATTTAATCGTTCTACATATTGTAATGGTTGAGAAAATTATTTTTAGATCTGTATCTATAGTTAAATTTTTTAATACTTCAGCAAAACTGTTCTTTTCGTATAAAATTAAGAAGAACAGAGTTGATAGATAAATGTTTTAAATAATTAAATGTTTAGTATAATATTGTCATGTTATTTAATAGAATATATATTTATTATTTCATTATCAAAGTTAATTATACTACTTAGATTCTTTATATAAAGCAGTCTTTAATATGTAGTAACCTAGTGTAAAGTGAAATCACGATAAAATTAGAATGAAGAGAGATACTCAGATAAAATTTTACAATCTCTTTTGACAATCCTTTATGGGCCAGTCTTATCAACTTCGATTCAAACTAGAATGACCTATTAAATTTCAGTACTCTCAACTGCAAAACAGAAAGCATAATTTTCTGGCATGGTGAAAGTAGGACTATTTAATAATAATTATTATTGCTGCATGTGTGATATCAAAGTACATAAAATTAATTATTTTAATTATTTTAATGCGATTTTAATGTCGTTCTTCACAGCTGCCAGAAAGTTATGTTTTTAATTTTGCAGTTGTCAGTATTGAAATTTAATCGATCAAGTTAATTGAAGTAAGTGAGATTGGTCCTATACCTTTATATTCTCCGATAGTTTGCGTTAAACTATCCGAGATGGCCGTGCCGCCATCGAGATCGAAAGTGAGAGTTACTGTTTTTGCTTATCGAGAAATCGAGGAAAGTGTCGTTGTAGAGGATATTTCGCGGCTGTAAACTTTCGATTCGGATCTTGCAAACGTCCGTTATTATCTTGTGCACATGTTCCCTCGTTTCGCTTCGAGGTAAGCGATCACGGTTGATGTTACCGCATGAGGCTGTAAAATACGCTTCGCTCCGCACGCGATTAATGACGCGTCGTGCCTCGCCGGACGTCCCGGGCGCGAAATTCACTTTCCGCTCGTAAAATCCAACAATCCGGATCCGGTCCGGATCTTCTCGCGACGATAATAAAAGCTGCCCACGTCGAGAGAGCGCTTTACTGATGGCCTGTTACTACTGTCAAATCATTGAATGGAATAAAACTGACGAATCAGAAAAATGCTCCATCGGATTTCTCGAAATGTCTGTTGTTGTGAAACTTTATTATTTATTCGTAAAACGATATAATTTCCTGGCAAAATTCTGCTTTGACTGAATATTTTCTTCGAGTTTTTTAAGTCACAGCTCATTTGTCGGAACGTAAATAATTGAGACGTTTACGTTGTGATTTTGACATCTTAAGCGACATCTACAATGAGGGTTTAAAATATAAAATATTAAGATGTAAAACTT
>Ga0157364_1003936_pt1 | contig 14627 bp, 12 predicted proteins | sample AttsexASBM2_FD_111476 | JGI IMG/M metagenome (GOLD analysis project Ga0157364, IMG submission 111476) | Fungus gardens microbial communities from leaf cutter ant in Ribeirão Preto, State of São Paulo, Brazil - Atta sexdens ASBM2 | ecosystem: Host-associated > Fungi > Mycelium > Unclassified ... | reverse complement strand
TTTAAAAATTTCAAATGTCCCGCGGTATCATAAAGTGATACCTAACATTCATGAAAAATCAAAAGAAACTCGATGGTTTCACGCAAACTCGTTTCACGCAAAGTACAATGCGATATTATGAAGATTCCATAATTCGTTCCACATGGAAATTCATGAACTCGTCTAACCGATTTTTACGCCGCGAACGAAATCCGTATTTTTCGAGGAAAAAGTAGGTACTCGAGGGAGAGCTCTCCGAAGCGGAGGACGTTGAAGGATAGCCCTCGTACGCCATCGATGCCCTGCTTTGCACTTGAATAACCCAATTTCAGGATGGCGCAACCTCTTCGGAGCATCCGCCAAGATACGTCCGCAAACAATCCATTCGACGAAGATTTACGAGCTGAATTTTATCGCGCGCGCGCTTCACATTCTTCGCCGGTTACATACGTGCCCGCCGTGAAACTTCCTCTTAATGCGGTCATACTTCCTCTTACTTTGTTCCGAAGATTCGTAAAAGAAAGATCGTGGCTGAAAGTGGGCTCTCTTAAATGCGGGGCGTTTAAGTTCTTCGAAAGGCGTGGCATTCGTCGCGGGCAGGCATCCTTCAGACGCGACCGTAATACGACTCATAAAAATACCTGTGCCTTTCTTCATGAATTTCGATGAATTTTTTATAAATATCGTGCATGTACTTTAATCAGAAATTACTTCAATTTAAGAATAATAACAATAAGATAATTGATACTCTTCTGGAGATTAATATCTAGGATGTGTTTACCATAATTCATGTTTTATTGCTTAATTATACGGACGATCAAGCTTGGCCGAGACCACGGGAGGAGGACAACGAATTTGTGAAATGAATTTCACGGCGCACAGCTACGTTGAGATTTTTCATCAAGAGAGGACGTCAGGGTCAGGCTGTGTGAAAAATCAGCCAGTATTGGGATTAGGAGAGAATAGTGGTAGTTCACCCTACTTTGCACCTGAATGACCCAATTTCGATGCTATTGCAACGCATCTTACGGTGCGCGTTCGCGAGAAAGCGATCCCATCTACGGTCCCATAGTTGCCACGCTCCTTTGCAAATGAATAGGAGAGTGCAGCGCGCGACACTCTCGAGAGTCCTGTGATTTACTCCGGGCGGGACAATCTCGTTGACTTTTTTTTCACGTTTCCTCATTGTGAATCAGCCATGCGAGCATGCGCGGCTTACGGCTCTCATCACAATGCAATTATGCGGGTCGTTCGGCTGCGCAAGATTCTGGCAAGATTTCGAAGGATTTCGGCCGGTTTCGAGATCCCTGCGTAAACGAACCGTTTACAACCTCATCTTTTCAGCACCCAACTTCGAGGATTTCAACCTAGGATTTCAACGCCACTCAAGTTTTTACGTCGCGCGTCGCTAGAATACTAAATCAGCAGGTCGTCTTGTAATACTTTAATTTTCAACACTTTCGCGAATATTTATATGTAACGTGACGTATCGTGAAAGATATTTAAAAGTTTCATTCGTCAACGAATGAAAATATGTATTATATTTTATATGAGAAAGATAGCTATGCAAAAAATTTTTTTAGCAAAATGTCTGAAAAATCTTGTGTAATTTGTTGAACGCGGCATTACATTATGTTGCTCGCAAAAAGCGAACAAATAGATAAGAGCTTATACTATTAAACACGACGGGAGTCTTTATTGTGTCGCGAAAAGAAGCGTGTAAGCATGACATCGAAGTGGACACAAAGTACGTTTTCAGGATAAACGTCGCAGTGATACAAATGCCGTTTCATTTTTTAGTAGCCACATGAGCCGGCTGTATCATTTTTCAAAGAAGGGATTATTCGCGCTAGAGAGTCACCGTACGCTGTTGGAGATCACTGATGAAAAAAAAGGCGAGACAATGCTACCTCTTTTTTACTTTAGCGATAGAAATCTGCAATTAAGTTTCACCTGGTTATGACGCATTCTGAAATTAAATTTATATTCCGTAATAATATAGTTGTATATGCAAATGATTTTCGAAATTCTTTTCAGATATTATAAATATATAATATATTTTGTAATGAAAATAGTGTATGAAATTTTTACATCAAGTAATTTACTCGAAAACTAAAAAAAAAAAAAATATTAAATTAAAAACTAAAAATTATAAATATTGTTCTATTTTTTATTTTATATTAACGACTTGAAGTTTTATCTTTTTACAAAAACAATGTTGTCCCACTTCACATCTAGTCTTTTTTTATCGAATGTGTGTATATGTGTATATTTCATAATTTTAAATTCCAAGATAATATAAAATGTCAATAAATATTCTAGAATGAGAATAAGATATGTAAATTTGAATACATTCTATAACTCAAGAATATGTCCGAATGCGACATGGCTTACGACTATTATTAATATTAAAATATAGAAAATATAATATAATTTCTTGTCTAAATGGTATGTAACCTATTTTTCTCTTTTATATGTATTTGTTAAATTATACTTCAATTTCTAAATATTCATTTTTTTATATTTAATAACTTTACCTTTTAAAAATAACTTTTAACAAAAATTTTTAATCACTAGAAAAATACAGTTATGCATTATATTGTAAGAATAAAATGTCTGACAAAGTATATTCTTTCGAAATATAATATTTTGCCTTTTCAGGAATTTCCATGTAGAATTTGCACTCACCTTACTCCACCGGCTGCTTTCAATCCACGCACTTTGGAAAGCCGTTATAAATCGCCTGTCAGGAGACGAAGAGAGTGCTATGAACCAAGGAGATGTAATGCGAAAGTCGGTACGGATTTGAAATACGAATTTAAATCATGTTTCTACAATGTCGATCGTGTCGCAAACAAAATTCAAAAACTAAAGAGAAAGGTTCAAGATTTTGATGGATCAAAGTATTATGATGAAACGGTAATTTATTAACAATAAACATTAAACAAACACGATAAATGAGAATAGATGGATTGGATTATATATGTCAACTCCTATAGCCCTTTGTTTTTATATTGTTCTTCTGATTACTTGTTAAGCAAAGGAGTCTTGAATAATTAAGTACTTTTATTATTTAATTATTCGTTTATTTATATAGTAATTTCTTTCAAATTTAAAATATAGTTTCAACAGGAAAATTTATTAGAACCATTGCCAGAGAACAAGATTAATGATCTAAAAGATGCACATAATACAATCATGACTTGCTTAAGGGAAATGGAAAAGATAAAGACATTTTTGGAGGATGAAAATTCCTGGTGGAAAATTTTAAAGAATCGTTCAATCGATTGTTGTCAACAAAAATTGCCACATCTTCATGGGATTTTAGATGGAGCATCAGTTACTTTAATGTTGCTTGAAGAAGGTACAGACGAGGTATTCTTCCTTAATTTCTTGTTTTATAAAAATAAATAAAGTGTACTACTAATTTATAAATCAATAATATGAAGAATTCTTTACAATGATTTATTAATAAAAGAAAGCATATATTTGTAAACAATTTTCTTTCTGTAGGTTCCACGTCGTTTTGTGACATCAACACCGAAAGAAAAAAATACTACTGCCTCCAGATTCGGAACTTGTCCCAGAGAATGGAAGAATAAGGTAAAGGAAACTGAGCAGTATACGAATCACCGAATGGAGCACATGGACGCGGACTCTTGCACAGTTCCACATTATAGTCTTGATACGAAATCAGCATTAATTGAAGTTACAAGGTAAATCTTCTGATCCATATTCACACTTTATTCTTATCGATAAATGCATGCATATATTATAGAATTTCAGAAATAAATGCGCATACAGCGATAAAAATGGAATAAATATGCCTTTAAAATCATATTTATATCTATATTAAAATTATATTATATCTATATTATAAATCTTTTAAATTACATCTTGAAATTAAATATAAATTAAATTAGTATAACTTATGATAATTACTCTTGCTATATACAATCAAAATTATTTGTGGTTATAGAATTCATAAAATTTTAAAACATAGAAATATAAAAAGATTTTGAAAAAATATTTTTAAAAATATAATTTTTTAAGTACCGACAGTCATGAACCGATTCAACGACACAATAAAAGCGCTGCTAGTGAACAGAATGTTGCTTCCGAATTTTGGACTGAAGCACAAGAAGGTGAAAGTGACGAGCAGAAAATACCAGAAACATCACATAGATTCAAAGAAACACATGATATACAGTATGAAGATAAAGAGAAGAGGAGATCAAACAGTAAAACACAGACAGAATTATCATATATTAGATGTATAAATAAATAATAATCTACTTGGTTTTTTTTATGAAATTCAATATTTATTGTTGAAACATATTGATATAATTCAATCATGATGGAGCTCTCTATTATCTTTTAACTTTTTCCATCTCTTTTATATTTTAGGTAAGTTACAGATGCTAATTTTATAGAAAAATTTTATAGAAAGATTTTTACTTGAATTTATTAAACAATTTTCTCTTTTCTTCAAAATTTCTTTTCAAACATTGTTCAATTTAGAAAGCGCGTGACAGAAACAAATAATTATATATATATATATATATATATATATATATATATATATATATATATATATACACATGTCAAATGCGGTAAAATATTTCAGGTTATAATAATGTATGGACATTTCACTATACTGAGAACCAATTTCATACTGACCATGGAATGGAACGGTGAAGCATTAAATCTGTTCTTTTTGGCTGAACTTTTACACTAGTTCATCTTTCTTTCTTTTCTCTCCAAAAGGAAAGAAGAGAAAGAAAGAAGAATTGGTACAAAAATTCAGCCAAAAAGAACAGGCCTATTGCGCATGATTGCAGGAAGGAGAAATTTTGACCAATCAAATGCTATCGGCATGTCAATGTCTATTGCATATCCTTCTGAACGTTTCATCTTTCTCATTCCATGTTCAACACCATAAGGTCGAGCTTTTTGTGGCAAAGTTCCAAGATACAATATTATGTGCACAATCAAAGGAATGAGGGAATCAAAAAAATGAATAGGGATGAGAAGACAGAGAATAAGAATTTCAAAACTTCTTAGAAATATATTTCAGATACATAGTTTTTAATAAGTTTGAAATTCTTATTATCTATTTTTTCTTTTAAGTCTGCTCAGTCCTTTGTAACCTGGCATATTTTCGTTATCTAACCAGAAATAACCGCGACTATCTTTGCTTCAGGGAGATGAACATAGCTTTAGCCGTGATTGCTTCTGATTGCATAATGAAAATACGCCCCTGGCTGAGTTTGTATTTTGTACATGAATACCGATAACCGTCGATAACCATATATACAGAATGCAATCCTCTTCGAAATTTACTGTATTCAGCATACACATATATATAGCGTCTTTAAGTTATCATTTATTTCAATTGATTTAGCACGCTTTGTCTAAATTGAATAATATTTGGAATTTAGAAATGTCGAAAAGATAAGAAAATAACTTAATGAATTCATTAGTTAAAAAGAATCAGTCTTTCTATCACTTGACTTATTCTATATTTATGTATACTTAGATACATTATAAATATATATATATATATATATGCACACATACACACACACACACACACACACACACACACGCGCGCGCGCGCGCGCGCGCGCGCACGCACACGTAATGTGTAATATACTATGTTATATATACTATATATTAGTTTAACTATATTTATACATATATATTTTTAATACTTAAGTCGATAAAAAAATAGAATTATTAAAAAATTGCTAGTAATATTATTCCCGAGAAAATTACGTTTTTTACAGATGTGCTACCGAGAGATATACGATATGATCAGGACCCGCAGATCACATTCGAAGATGCAATGAAACCTCAGGAGACATTTAGTAGCGAAAGCAAGAAACATATCACGAACGATTTTGAATTAAATGTGGATTTAAACACGGTATATAAAACTTATTGTAAATTTCTTATTTTTTAATATCTTTTAATTCTGTTAATTATTGTACACTGTAGGAGATTCCGTCCAGAAATGTGTCAAGTCATAAACCGAGAGCGAAGGCGATTATTGAAAAAGGTATTCGCTATATTCCGACAAAACTTCCGAGAAAAATTTCAAAAACTAAAAGCAGAAATTAATGTTTATTATATATATTCGAAGATATAAATAAATCTTATGTACTGATTTTGTATTAATAGATTTATTTAAAAAATAAAATTTGTATAAACTAATTTTAAGAAAGTTTTGAAATGATTGCGTTGAGTAGACTTAATTGTTGCGGAGCGTAAAACTCTAGATATATCAAAGTAGAGCAATCCTTTTATCTGAGTCGAAATATCGACTCAGACGAAAGCTTTCCTAGTGGCTATTTCGACCGCTATTTTCGACTAGTAGCATTGTAGTTTAAATGGTTAGTATTATTAATACATGATATGATTAGTAGGACTGAAAATGGAGGACTTTTGCGCTACTTTGGTATATCTAGACTTTAGTGAAACGGATCCGTGAACGCTTACTGCTATTAGATGATCTCAAAGAATAGCAATGTTTATTGATCCGTTCCGCAATAGTTGAGTCTGCTGAACGCAACCAATGTACAAAATGTGATTACTTACATCATAATGGTATTTCCATGTGATTACGTTTGCATTTTGTCATTACTTAATGTTATCAAATATATGCTTTGAAATATATCGATTGTACTTATCGAGTTTTACAACATTCAACTTTCAAATTTTAGTTTTGCTGACTTCTTGTCTATGTTTATTTTATGTCTATAAGTGACTTTAACATTATCAAAATATTTCATAATTTCGACCGTATATCACAGAATCGTTAAGTTCTGCAGGAATCTAGGGAAAAGATTCCGAAATGTATGCACGCGATGTTCGAATGGTAAACAGGTTAGATCAGATTATCATTTATCTATACGATTATTTGTTATAAATTTTATAAATCTAATAAATGCAAAAAAAGAGAAACAAATTTATACTCTAAATTTACGTGCGATTTAGGCACGTAAAATGAAGAAAGTCCTTATAATAGCGAGAAGTCCAGTTTGTACTATCGACGATGAATTAAAAATGGGCTCAAAGACCACCGTGATTCTTCGTGAATATGCAATAATAAGATCTGCAGTTTCCACTCCGACTATATCGTGTAGAAGTGAGTCAGATATAAAATTAAACTTTACAAATAATTTCCTGATTATATATCAATTCAATAGCACATAAGGACAATATTTATAAAATGTTTTTGATTGATAGAGCGAAAGTTCCAAAAAAGAATGCGTTGATGAAGAAAAAGATTCGGACAATTGAGAGAAGTTTAATAGAAATTTACAAGTCAACGAAAGAGTAACAATAGAATTTGAAGAAATACTTTAAAATTCAGAATGGAAGAGAAAGATAAAGATTCAACATCTTTTGATGGATCTACTTGTACCTTGACTTTGGAATCATATGAAGTGTGCCTGAAGAGAAAAAAAGATACATCAATAGTTGACAAGCGACGATTAAAATGCTGCAAGTCCACAGAGAAAATTAAGCCATCTTCCTTTAAAGGCAAATGTTCAAAATCATGTACGAAGAAGTCTAGAAAAACCAATTCAAATAGGTACATGTGATGTTTATTTAATAAATAATTTGTTTTACTAGGAATTTCAATGTTTGTTTAATTAATGTTTCCTTCGAAAATTTTATAATTGACAGATAAAGAAATCAATTGAGTTACGTTTAGATTTTACATTTAGATTACTCAGCTTTTTAATCATTTATATACACAATGTCAATTGAATATACTTGTGACATTTGATCAATATTTATTTAATGTACAGTTTTTAATTAAATACGCGACTACATATGTAGAATAGTTTTAAATATTAATATTGAGAAATATGGAGGACTTGTCAAAGATATTTTTGCATATATCCAGAGTATTTAACAAACAGACATAGAAACTTGTTTTCTACATAGAAACTACATCTTCGCACATTTTGCTCGAAGGCGGTCTGGCTATACTAATGTCAATTACACATTTTGCATATATTTCAGATCTCAAACGTCAGACAAACCGCAAACGTTGTGTGAATCATCATCTTGCCGTCAAAAGAAGTCCAAGACAAAGCCCACGGGGGAAATGCCACTGTTCGCACAACTAAAAACGAAAATAAAAAAAACGTCGAGGAAGTTTCAGGTCTTTTTTTGTTTCTCTTTTCCATCTCTCGGAATAATAAATTTTTGCACAAGTCGAAGAGAACTCAATAGCCAATTTCCACCAACAGAGCACCTTGCCATTTTTTAAAAAGACAACAAGACGTACCATGGCGAGAGTGAAGTCCTATGTCGGCTCCAAGCCAAAGCGAGCATTGGGATTCAAGTGCGACCTGAAAAAATGCAGCAGTACGTTAACGGAATGCAGCGCCGGGGCTTGCAGAAAAAAGAATATGATTTTTGGTGAACCTATTCAACCATGCAGTTCGAAAATAACCGATTCTAGCGCCAGTGACACTTCGACAGAACCGAGCACAAGTGAAAATAGGTTTTAAACCATAATCTCTTTAATCTCTTATCAACATGTTATTGTTACTTGTCTATTTAAGACTTATCCCCATCGAAAACAATTGTGCCAATCGGCATGTTTTCGGCACTTTTTGTTCTTTATAAAAAAAGAAAAGGAGCCAGTCAGCATGGTCGGCTTCAGTGAAAACGAACTTTTTAGATACTATCTCTTATAAATTTGATTTTTTAAAAGTTTCGAAACATCAATTGATGATTTTTTTTCGGAAAAAAAAAACGAAAGAGGAAAAAAGTCAGATAAATATAAAATTCAGAATTGCCAGGTGCGTTGTCCAGTTCACGCGGGCGTTAAATAGCGATATATTACTGCCTAGGTGTACAGCAGGCAAATCGACTTTTATCGCTTTATAGCGCTTATAAGCCGCCCGCCATTCCAAGTTGCACGTGTAATCTGGAATATAAAGAGCTTGTTATTACGACGGCACTATTCATAATCGGACTCCCAGACAACCGGACTACACATTGATAGGCGGATATGATCACGATATTTTCTGTGAACGCGAGAGTTATCGCTTCGTCGATTCCTTTTTTTGCGTACGATAGAAAATTTCAATTGAAGCATATGTTTCACCTCCTACTCCTCATATTTCTTATAAATTCTTGCGCTACTATCTAACGCCAAATGACAGCCAAAAATTCTATAATATTATATCTTAAGTAATCAAAGAAGTGCATATAGCATAATTAAATCAGCTGTTATAAAAAAGATGTTATATTAATACGTTGTATATTAATAATCATATTCGAAAAAATTTCATTTCAATTCGTCTACATTTTAGTTAAATTTTAGCAAAAATTTAAGTTGATTCAATTTAATTAATTTGTTTGGAAAAAATGACTGTTGATTATTTTATTAGCTGTTCAAACGTCTATATTCGTAATCGAGGAACAAAGATGATTCATACGCGACGTGTCCACCCAAACTGAGATCCTTAGCTCCGCTCTCACCCGCGCGGATCGCATAAATCGCGTGTTTTCCTTCTTATTGGCTGATTGAATAATACATGTAACCGAATAATATTAAACCGGCTGAACGGGACACGCAAGGTCCATGACGCCTGTCATGTCGGGCGGGTCATGCGTCAGCATTTTGACGAGTTGTTTAGGTCGATCAATTTATCGCTTAAGATACACACGGAATGGCTGTTGCGCCTGTATTTGTCGATGCAGAATTAACGACGTGATGTAAGATAAGACCGCGGATTTATGAACGCTGCCTACTATCAATTCATCATTTCTCGTCCATTATATGTCCGTCTCAACATTGGGCTATTCGATCGATACGTCATGTTTGTAATTATTATTTACATTATTGCTTGTATTTATGAAATGAAAGATATCTCAGTCAATGTTCACTTAATTTGACAAGGATTCGATGAAAAAATTGTTTGCCATTTTTCAAATTCATTTAGTTGTTTGAAAGGTGATAGACACTCGCAACGTGTCTCATCTACAATTACTTAGTATTTTTACGCGGAATGAGACATTATAGTTGAGTCAAGCATACGGTTCTAATGATCGTCGACATCCATAAACATGCGCAAGAAATTATGGTACAAGCGAAACGTCAAAGTACTGAATAATATACAATTTCCATTACGTTTATGTTTTTTATAAAACGTGTTTCTGCGAAGACATCGGATTCCTGGGCGATACCAAGTATGGTATAGATGCACCCATATGGAGGAGATATTTCGCGTCATATTAACCGCTTGCAATTTTGCGACCAACTGCACCAAAAATATTATTATTTCGATGCGCATGAACGGCGAACAGAGGGGAAAAAAATATTAATGACAGAGTATTACGAGGCCGAGTGCAAAAATCACCGCTAAATCACTGACCGGCCGCCTATAATCTTGCCTATTCAGCGTAATTTATTACGCATTGATATTTACAATCCTTTATGGTTAATATCTCTCTTCGCGTCGCGACGATTGCCACGCGCAAGCCGCTGGTAATGCGAAACCTCCTCGTTCGAGAACCGACGATGATCCCCGAGATTGCATATTTAACGCGCGACCAACAAATTGACCTTCCTAGCGCTCCATTATACGACATTTGCGAATCAATCAAGACAAGTGGGCGGCAAATTTACATCTAATTATAGTGAACGTGGAATATATCCAAGAGGTACATTATATATTATTTCTTTGATCTTTTGCGAAACGACCGAGCATTGTGCGTTTAATAATTAAATTACTTATATTTAACTGCAATTGAAGGTTAAAATATTGACAGAATCGAATTAAAGATAATAGCTCCCAAAAGAGCTATCTTCTGTGATTTTTTTTTTTTTAATTCATAGATTTATTAAAGATCATATACATGAAGTGTAACAAGATTAAATGATTTCATTTGACTTGAGACTTATAAATAAACGAAAAAGTGATAATAGGATACGAACTAAATTCCAATCTAAGTTCTTCATCAGTATCGAAGACTGACTGATTGTATCCCGATGATTCCAACGTTAGTTTTTTGTGTGCTTCAATTTCGCATGCCTATTCCTCGTGAATTTACTGCTGCGCTAAAAGAGAGAGAGAAAGAGAAAGAGAAAGAGAAAGGTAGCCCCTCGACACACACAAACGGGACTCCAGCCGTTGCATAAATCACAATGAAACGCATGCCTCATTATACTTGCAGGCACTCGTGTAATTGCGACGGGCGTGTCCGTATTTACCCGTGCAGATCTGCCGGGGCCGGCTGGTTGCCGAACATTATCGCCGCGTGTGTGTTTGCGCGTTTAGTTTTTTATTTTTTTTTTCGTTCTTTCTTTCTCGCCGCCGTTCACGTGTCTCGCACTTCTCGTTTCAACTCCATGAGCTCCATCCACAATCTCGTAGAACCTCGGTGCTTTTTGCGACCGGAAACGGGAGACCGGATATGGGTGTGATGCATAGCGTAGTCTTAAAAGCGTATTATACGTTAAACGCGGAATTATACGTTTTTATTTGCGTAAATGGTTCACGCTGATCCTGACCAGCGTCGCGACTGCCTCTTCGACTGACGTGAAGATGCACCGTCGTTCCGATCGTACGGATTATTTTCAAAATCGATGATAATAGCCTTAGATCTCTCATCGGCGTATAATGAATGATGAGAGAAGAGCTGAGATGTACAATTTTACAATTTTGTTGATCACGATCCATTGACGGATTCTCTTCGGCTTGACCAGTAAAATTCTTTAAAGAAGAATCTGCGAAGTTATCTTCATGATTATAAAAAGCCACATTTACCTAGACTTCCGAATTTGTATACTTTTCAATTTTCAAAAAAGGTATTTTAAGATACAATTTATAATAAATTGTGAATAGAAAGGCTTGAAATCAAATAAAAACGCTGAGTCATTTGTGACGACAATAGATTCCGATTCCCAAGAATAAAAAGTAATGATCATTTTTAGAAACTGTCACTAGAAAATGTCACAGAAGAATAAGACATGAGCGAAAAAATATATTAACTTTCATGGTGGTCTTTTTCTAACTTCATTTTTCAATGACACCCCTAATGATTGATATTAAAATATTTGTAAAAAGTAAAAATCATTCAGTAAAATTGCGTATGATTCATTTTGAATTGACTAAATAATAGTATAAAATAATAAGTGCATTATTCAACAATTAACTTTTTATTTTTAATGAAGAAGCACAATATTTTATTATTATTATGTTTAATAAATGAAAATTCTACTGTGACGTGCAGGCTAAAAACTCATCCTCCCCACTCATCGAAGCCGATTGTGTCGATCAGCATACTATTGGCTTCTTTTTTTCTTTCCTCTTCTTTCTTTATAAAGAAGTCAGTATGTTGATGAGTCCCTGGAGGAATGAGCCTTAAGATATACAGACTTGTAAATATCATATTAACGAGATACGTTGAAACTTTTTTAAACTTTTTTCTCCAATTGGGTAAATTACACACGCGATACATTAAAGTATTAAATCCGTGCGCACTTAGAAAATTATTTATCTCCATAAATTTGCGATATAAATCACGGAACAATATTAATAATTACTACATTACATAGCATGATACTTAAAGGAAAGGAATGTCTATCTAACCATTTTCAGCATCGATAGATCATGGCAAATTACCCAGCGAGCGCCATTGGCATAAAAATTGCTGCGGCCAAGGAATACGCGCGTATCACTATAAAGACGTCGACGCAATTAATTACGTCAGACACGTGGAGCCGAAGCGTACCGTGGTCGGCGATCGTTATCGGTTTAATCCTTAGCTACGATATCGATATTCGAAAGCGTTACTTCTATCTCAGTTCCGGTTTTGATGAATTGCGCGCAGCGCACGCGATTCATCGCGCTCAATGGGCGCTCCACCGTGAAAAACTTGCTATGAAACAATGAAATGTATTCTTGAAGAAAAAAAAGAAGCAAGAGGAAGAAAAAAGAAAACAGAAAAAAGTGATAGAGAGAGAGAGAGAGAGAGAGAGAGAGAGAGAGAAAGAGAGAAAGAGTGGGAAGAAGGGAGGGGGAGAAAGGAAAAAAGAGAGAGGACGACCACCCACGGTTAGTACCGAAGTTCCGAAATTTTCACGCTTTTCTAGCGGTTGGTTACATTTCTTCCTCATTGACATACACCATCCCTTCCTCCTGTCGCTGTATCTAGCGTCTCATGTAAATGCAACGGCTGTCGGATGAATACCAGTCGGTAAGACAGTTCAGGTGTGGGGCTGCGTCCGCCGAATTCGTCATGGATCGTTATTCAAAGTCGACCACTGGCAGAGAAGCGAGTCGAAGTGGTGCGCGTTGCGATTATTAACCGGCGCTTACGAGGCGCGGTATATATCGGAGTTATTGATGCCTTATTGATACCTCGGCGACAATTTATTGCGGGACTTCGCATTTTATATAGGCGCCGCAAAGGCGTATGCTCGACGTTTTACGGGCGTGTATGTGGAATCTCTCGAGAATCACGCTTAGATATCATCTACGTGTATCATTTGATGCCGAAGGCTAACTTGGAAGAAATAACTGTCATTTTTGTCCGATGTTGAAGCAGCAAAAGTTACGGGGTTCTTTAATATAAAAGATTAACCCGCCGCTTGGGTGAATAGAAATTTGTGCGTCGGTAAAGAATAGAATGTAATAGAAGCGTGTATTTTTGTATTTTGCATAAAAAAGTAGGGGGCGATCAGAAGGGCTGTAAACCCTCTTTCCTTTTCTACGCACGGTAGTCTCTAGAATTTTATATTGAAAGCTACAATTGTGTACGTTTGACGTAACAATTGAAGGCCTCTTATACGAGATGGGCCTCAAAAATGTGAATACGTGACGAAACTTTTAATTTACTCGCTCCATAACTCTCTGTCGGTTATACTTTCTGTGTTATGTTTATCTTTGACTTCTATATCTCTCTTTTCTAGAATAGGTCACATGTGCAACGTGATAATATGATGTCAGATTACACAGTCCGTAGGTATAATATGAATTACACGCTGAGTTCGCAATTAGATTTTTCTAGCGAAGTATCGCGCTGTCAGTACATTTAATGAAACACTGCCGGTGTCTTTTTAGATATACGATACGTATCATATTTCTAGTGGAAAGGGGTCTCCCCTACAATTTTGTGCTACTGTGATATAGTCTAATCTATGTTAATTGGGCAAGTTACGTTTCCGAGGTTAAATGTCAGAACTGAACGCGCTCGCGCTTGATGAATCACACCTTTTTTTTGAGGTGCATTCTTAACGAGATACAAAATATAAGTTCTTGACTCATTTGTAACGGTCGATTTTATCACAATCGTTTTGTCGAATTGTAAAATTTTGTTTTATATGAATATTATTTTACGTATTTTCTAAATATAAGAATAGTTATTTCTTAAATAACTATTCTTTACAAATCTGCAATAAAAAGACATTATATTAATAAAAACCTTCATTTTTAAGAATACTGTCATAATAAAAGCTATTCAACATGCTTATTTCGTATAATATTTGTTTGGTTTCTTATCTTTCTCAGAAAATTCTAATTAAATATCCATATCCATAATGTTCTTTAATAATATATAATAAATTGGAAAACAATCAATAATAGACAATACGTTACTAATAATAGTGATTT
>Ga0157364_1003935_pt1 | contig 14630 bp, 14 predicted proteins | sample AttsexASBM2_FD_111476 | JGI IMG/M metagenome (GOLD analysis project Ga0157364, IMG submission 111476) | Fungus gardens microbial communities from leaf cutter ant in Ribeirão Preto, State of São Paulo, Brazil - Atta sexdens ASBM2 | ecosystem: Host-associated > Fungi > Mycelium > Unclassified ... | reverse complement strand
CCGGTAAAATGCGTTCAGAAGGTAAAGATTACATCGTGAAAGATGGCGACGTGATGAACTTCCTGTTTAACGTCTAAATAAAATTTGTTGTCTCATGGGGTTTCACTGAATCTCAGGGCAACGATAAAAGCCTATAAAATCCACGCAGTTGCGTGGATTTTTCATTTCATAATGTCTCAACTCATCTCGTAACAACGCTATTAAAAATGAGTACATGGATGAGTACAACTTTCTTCCATCTTCATTTTAGTGAGTACAATAACGGTATAATAAATAAACAACCTTCCGTTATGCTCATTGATACAATGCCGTACTGCCAGGCCGAAAGAAAAACTCTGTCGACTTAACGATTTCAACGGTCTCTACCTCGAAATGAAACCCAATGGCAAAAAAGTCTGGCGTTAGCGATTTAAGCTCAACGGTAAATCAAGCATGTTTGCCCTGGGTGAGTACCCAGCGGTAAAGCTCGCGAGCAATGCGAGCAGGTGCCTAAACAAGTCGCGAATGGAGCTAGCCCTACTCAGGCTCGCCAATTAGATAAGATCCGCAAGGTCAATGACGCATCCAACACCTTTGAGCTAATTGCCAAAGAATGGTTACAGATGAAAGACTGGGCCGAAATCACCAAAACGCGGCGGCTAGATATGCTTGAACATGTAGTTTTCCCCGCAATAGGTAAGCTCCCAGTTAGAGAGTTCACTCCACATCACATTCTTAAAATTCTTTAGGAAACGGTTAAGCGCGGCGCTCCGACCATTGCCGCTGAAGCCCACCGCATCATTTCATCCGTTTTTGAGCTGGCGGTGGCGACGCTTAGAGCTGATAGTGCTCCTGTCTGGCCTGTGCGCAAGGCCCTTCCGACCAATAAGACACAGCACAAACAAGCACTGAATCCTCAGCAAATCGGAAAGTTATTAAACTGTTTTGACAATAGTCGTGGCTCGTACCAGGTTAACTACTGCATATGGCTTATGTGGTGGACATTAGCGCGTCCTGCAGAAGCCACCGAAGCTGAATGGACAGAATTCGATCTTGATAACGCATTATGGCTCATTCAGGCAACGCGCATGAAAGCTCGTAAGGAACATGTTATTCCCCTTCCCTCCCAAGCAGTCAAAATGCTCAGAACGCTGCAAGGATTAACCGGGCATCGGCAGCACCTTTTCCCGGGCAGAGACAATCCGCCAGTTCCAATGACATCGCACTCGCTGCGCCAGCTACTTAAAAGCCTCGGCTGGAGTGGCATTTATAGCCCACATGCTACCAGAACTACAGACAGTACACGTTTAAACGAGATGGGCTATCGACCTGATGCTATCGAGGCTCAACTTGCCCATACTGAAACCAACAATGTTTGCCGCGCATACAACCATGCAACTTATCTTGATGAGCGTAAAGTGATGATGCAGGAATGGGCTGATAAGCTTGATGGATGGGTAAGAAGCACTGATAGCAGGGCTGCTTTTTCATGAATGATGATGCATTGGTGTATTAATGCTGATAAATAAAGATTATTTTTTACCAGAGAATAAAAACTAAAATTTAACCTACATTTTTCTAACTATCTGATTTTAATAGTATTGTTTGCTGTACTCATCCAGCGTTATACTCCCTCTTTTTCCCATCCTTCTAATAACACAGGGCATCTCCATGAGTCGATACCATGTATCCAGCAGTGAAGGACAGTATGAGAAAGACTCTGGCGAGCAGGTTTTGGCTAATAAACTGGGTATTGCTGCTTCCGATGAGATGGATGAAGCGGAACTTGTCCTGTTAGAACAACTCTACCAGTCCGTTTTTGAAGAACAGTTTCCGGAAGGACAGCTCAGCGTCGCCATGCTAAAACACTGGCACCACCGCTGGTTAGGTAACATCTACGAGTGGGCTGGACAAGAAAGAGCGGTTAATATCAGTAAAGGTGGCTTTATTGGTCCATGCTGTCGGGCCTAAAAAACCCGGATCTATCGGCTCGGCTTTGGGGAGATCTCACTGGGTGGATATCAATGGCGATGCTGAGACGAAGTGGTGTCCGGACGAGGGCGAAGCGGTTGTGCGAATGCTCAAAGAGCTGGCAGCATCGGGCATTACAAATCCGGACGTATTTATCATCACACCATTCAAGATCGTAGAGCAGAACATGCGTCGGCGTCTCGACAGTGAAACTGAGCTGCTGCGAACGTTCGGCGTAAAGCTGGATGAATGGTGCCGTGATCGTGTAGGCACAATCCACACGTTCCAGGGCCGAGAGGCGGACACGGTAATCCTGTTGCTGGGTACGCCGAAAGCGAGTCAGCAAAGGGCACGTCAGTGGGCGGCAAGCCCACCAAACATAATCAATGTAGCCGTCTCACGCGCCAAGCAAAACCTGTATGTGGTCGGCTCGGCTGCTGCATGGGCAGGGGCGGGAACTAGCCTTCAGGTCCTGCATCAGCAATTGGCGAAATCAGCCTAACAATCTCCGAGTTGGCCCTCATTATTGAGGGCTCATCGCGACTCATTTTTGGCTAACTTCAGTAATGGGCTGGCCGCTATGTGTTAAAATCTGACATTGCTCACATAATAGTCAAGCAGTCACTTTTCACCGCCCATCCAAGCTTGATAATTCTTACCGCTCCCCTTATATCCACACTGAGGAATAACCTCTGACATGGCTAAGGAGTATGATTATGGGGCTTAAACCTGGTCCAAAACCAATCGCAAAATCAACAGGAAAACCTGATCAACGCAGACGTGATAATAAGGATACACCCGGCAATACCCCAGGACTGAAACCAAGCAAATCAACTGGGAAGTAATCGTTTAAGGGTATGGAGAATTCATCTATAACCTTATCTCATCAAATCAGTCTGCTTTAGCCCGTTTAGTGCCAGAAGCGGACATTGTTAAGTCCGCCTTCCATTGGCTAAAGAGGAGTTGGCTAGTTAGCGCTGTCCAATACTTCGGCTTAACCGTAGCTTTATCATTTATGTGCTGATGAAAATGTGGATTAAAGAATCTTGCATGATAATTTACCTAAGTGTAAAGTTCATTTAGTAATCGCTGATTATGTTACATAAATGAATAAAAAGCTCACAAGGAAAAGATAATGGAAAGAAGGAACATAAACAATAAGATTAAAAAAATGATTTTTAGCAAACATAGCGGCAAATGTGCAATATGTGGCATATCAAACGAAGACGTACGACTGGAAATTAGTCATGTTTACCCTAAATCTTTTGGTGGGGAAAGCATAGAAGAAAATTTAATTCTAGTTTGCCCAAACTGTCATTTTAAATTGGATCAGGCCATCCTCAACGAAAGAGAGTTCATAACTGCACTTGTTGATCTTTTAAAGAATTCCCATAAATACAAGAACATTGAAACAAACAAACAGCTAGGTAATCAGATTAAGATCGATGTTGATATTTACGCAGAATTGACGGAGACTCGTGAGGATAAAAAGGAAATAATTGTAGAATGCAAATCCTTAAGAGCCATTTCAGAATTTTATATAGATAAGGTCATTGATGAACTTGAAACAATAAACAGCATATACCCTAGCGCGAAAATAATATTTGCAACCCCTTCAAGAATTCCAGAAAAAATAAAGGAAGTACTTGTAAGACATGATATTTTTGCTTGGGATATTGATTATATACTTAATGAATTTAGTGATGAGATAGGAAAATCGAATAACCCATATCTAAACTTACTGATTGGGAGTGTTGGCCAAAGCAAATCTAATCTTAAGATTCGAAATCTAAGTGACAGGCTTAAAAAATGCTCACCCGGAAAGAAAGAATGGTCTATATATCAAAAACTGATAGGTGAAATTCTGGCTGAGATCTTTTGTCCTCCACTGCAATCCCCTATGCCTGAAAACAGCGATTACTTAAAGACCAATAGAAGGGATTTTATATTATCAAACTATGCCAAAGATGGATTCTGGGAATTTCTTCGCAGTAATTACAAAGCTGATTACATTGTGGTCGACGCAAAAAATTATTCTAATAAAATCAAAAAGGATGAGGTACTTCAAATAGCGAATTATTTGAAACCTCATGGTGCAGGAATGTTTGGGATGATATTTACTCGCTAAGGCGGAGATAGCCGAGGATGCGAAACCACATTAAGAGAACAATGGATATTACATGGGAAATTAATTTTAGTTTTCGATGATGAAGATGTTGAAAATATGCTGGTTGCTTCTTCAACTGGAACAACTACTGACATTATTGGCCAAAAAATAGAAAAGTTCAGGCTTTCAATGTGAATTTTAATTAAGTAGTGGCTAATTAGCGGAAGTGATTGTACGTAGATCGCTCAGAGCAGACCTTCTGCTCCGTGAATAAGCCAGCGTTGGGCCAGGAGCGGACATAAGATACATCTTTTCTGGTTATACCGAGCAGTAGTGTAGCGTCAATCCGCATAAATAAGATACCATCAGAAATACAAAGATCTGTTAATATACAAAAGAAGTAATAATAAATGGTGGAGCCCCAACTTACAGAGAGGATCATCGCACCATGAAGCTGTACATAACTGGAAACGGGTTTGATTTACACCATGGTCTTGATACCAGCTATTTTTCTTTTGCCTATTTTCTGCGTTCGCACCAGAGGGATTCGTACAACAACTTAGTTGAGTTTGTTGGTTTCACGGACCTGCCTGAAAATATGGATAAACTGAATAAGGATGAACATCCTCTGTGGTGTGAATTTGAAAGTAATCTGGCAGGGTTAGATTCTCAGGCCGTACTGGATGCATTTACCGATTATCTCCCAAATCTGGGTGACCCAGATTTTCGTGATAGAGACTGGCATGCATTTGATATTGAAATGCAGCGAATCCTTGAAAATTTGACTGATGGTCTTTTCACCCACTTTACGTCGTTTATTTCCCAAGTTAAATATCCAGAGCTTACCGCTGATAAAACACTGCAACTATGCAACAACGCCCTATTTATAAATTTTAATTATACCAGAACTATTGAGTGCTATTATGGCATAAAAAGTAGCCAGATTCTTTACATCCACGGCAATGCATCCTTACCTGGAGATAGGCTTATTCTTGGACATGGTATTGATCCAGAAAATTTCAAAGAACATCCTCAAGAACCGCCCACGGACGTAACTGATGAGGAGCTGGAACAGTGGTATCAGCACATGTCTGATAATTACGATTTTGCATATGAAAGCGGAAAACAGACTCTGAATCGGTACTTTACACATTCATTCAAAAATACAGAGGAAGTGATGTATGCAGGCCAAGCATTTTTCTCTCAACTCAACGCGGTAAACGAGGTGATCATTGTTGGACACTCTTTATCGGCGGTCGACATGCCTTACTTCGCTGCCATTAAACAACACGTGCGGCCCAATTCGACCTGGACAGCGACATGGTTCCTTGAAAAAGAACGTGAACAACACCTACATGCGTTGCAGAGCATAGGCATTGAACATCCCCTAATTGTGCCAGTCTGTAGCCTGCTGGTACGATCGTGACTACAAAGAAAATAGTGCTCGGCTAAACAGGCGTGTTAGTAAAAGGGGTTATGTCCGCTTTTCGCTCATAGCGGACATTTGCCTATACACATTCCGCTGTGTGCCAGGGGTGGACGTTGCTTGCATCATGGTAAGTTATTTTACCGGGAGCAGGTCACAGCCTGACAATGACGCTCCAGACTTACTGTTATTGCACTGACAAAATCAACATGAAAGACATTTAATGAGAAACTATAAAGTTTCATCAACCCGAGCCGATACTATAATGTTTTTTTAAATAAGGATATAACGTGCGTAAAATTGTATACATAATCGGCATGATACTTAGTATGGGATGCGCAGTATCCTCTGTTCAGGCCAGCACATTGACGAAAAGCCTTTCACGTTGCGACGCGAGTTTTTTTCAGGAAATCTATCATCAGAAAAGTAAACTTAACGGTGTGGCTCCTCTCGTTACAGGCGAGCATCATCTGGCATGGTTCAAAGGGCCAGCCGATGGTAATGGCAGAATATGGTTCGCCCAGCCGCTGAAAGAACTAAATCTGACGATTTCAGGTTATTATCTTCAAACCAGCGCTCTCGACGAGATTAATTACGGGAAGTTTTATTACTGGGGCATGATTTTACAAAATTCTCCTCAAGATGTGATGAATGCACTTAACCATCTGAAGTGGATAAAAACAGGCGATGACTCTGTTTCTCAGGCAATGATAAAAGAAGGGCCTGACAGCAGTTGGAAAATCAACAATCAAGCTGTAAGTGGTATTGCCCCCGCCAAAGAAAGCACTGAGAAGCTTTTGATTCTGAGCAAAGATAAGAATGGTTCGTTATTACTTTGCTCAATTCAAGGTTATGTCACGCCTGATATGCTTGCAGAATTTAGACCTGATTTAAAGGCGAAAAATTAATATGAAAATTCTACTATGTCTCATGTTTTTTTTACTTTCAGGATGTGCTTTAAAAAATACCTCATCACCTGATACACCCGCAATAAAACCTGCAGGCTTGATTAAATTATTGACAGATGATCATGCCATTTCCTATGCGGACCTGCGGATAGTTTCAATGTACCAAGGTAACAATCATTTGCGCAGATTTTATATGATCAGCAATTATAAAGAAACGAAGCCCATCAGTTCTCATCCTCCCGTTTACGCAAACAGCTCACGAACGATTAATGTCATTAATTGTGATAAAAATCAACGTTCCGTCATGGGATGGACTCTGTTTACTAAACCTTATGCCGAAGGCGATATCATTTACGCAAAACCTGATATTGGACAATGGGAGAATTTCCCGCCCCAATCAATCATCGGCATGTTAGCTCAGCTACTATGTAAAATACCTCCCGAAAGGCTGAAACCGGAGCCTGCGGAGGATATAACTAAGCCTTTATTAAATAATTAAAAATAATTGAAGGCGAGGATTAACCTGGTTCCTGGTAATTTTAACAGAATGCTTTAACTATGTCCGCTTCTCGCTCATAGCGGACATCGGTCTTTCAGTCAGTCCGCTTTGTGCCAGATGCGGACACAAAAATTTCCCGATGGTAATGATTGATAAACCCATTATTTCGGAGATGCCAGCCTTAAAATTTGCATTCTCAAGATGATGAACATTAAAGTTGCTCAAATAGATTATAGGTAAAATCAGGGAAGAAGTTATGGCCCGCCGAAGGGAATTAAAAGGCATAGCGAATGCTATTAATGAGAGTTTCAGAAGTAGAAACAACGACTTCAAAGGTTACTGGACTATTGGCCAGCTTAAATCACTCGCTCTTGATAACGGAATTACCTCAATGACTTTTCCTCTTATGCTATCCAGGGCTAATTCCACATCTGGACTACAAAGTTACACGGTTTGTCACTACGCTAACATGCTCAAATTATTGTTAATCAAACAGAAATTACCTAACCATTGGGTGAGTAACGCTGTAATTAAGATTGACTTTAATCCTAAGGTGGAACTGGCTCGACTACACAAATGCACCGCCTCAGGCGAACCTTTTCAGTGCACCTGTCTGATAACGAGTGATACCGGTCAAGATTACACGTCCATAATCTATGAACGTTGCTGGCCACATGCTGCTGCGAAAGAGTTTAAATCGACCCGAAATTCATCCTGAAGTGAGTCCGTTTAACGTCCGCTTTTCGCTCAAAGCAGACCTTATGACCTCGATTTCTGGCAGATCCGAGCCAAGAGCCAAAATTGATATCATCAATCGGCCTCAAGCTTAAGGGGAACATCTCCCCCTTTTTATGTAACCAGTTTACTGAAGATGTTCTTTCAGCCAGGTACACGCGCCTTCAATGTCATACGCTTTTTCCCCAAATCCTTTCGTAAGCAGAAACTCTGGTAAATATTCATCATATTTATCTAAGTACTTTTCTGGAACATTTACAGCAAGATCAAACGCTGAGGGCAAGCCTGACAGCAGCAAGCCTTTAAGGGCCTGTTGAACAGAAGTGATACTTGAGCCGTCAATTTCTATAACTCCAGCCAATGAATTAGCTTTAAAGCCACAACGTATGAGCAAGGCTGTAATCGTATTGACAACCTTATCTCCCATCCATGGGAGGATGTAACAGTATTGGCCGCTCGTAAGAAAATACTCATTTTGCAGGTTATAACTCTGGAAGTTACGACAGCCTTCCGCAAATAGGCTTCTGGCGGCAGAATCGGCATAATCTACTCTCTTGCTACCTATTGCTATGCGGTAATCACCTTCCCTATAGATAGCGAGCATTTCCTGACGAACGGCATCATGAACAGACATTCCCCCCCCACTAAATTGTGGTGGCTGACCGCCTTTGGTCGCCTCTACATAGATAACTTTTTTCTCTGTCTCGATCTCTGTCACTCTCCAGCGCCGCCCACCGAAGATGATGTGTTGATCTGGTAGCAGTGGGGAGTCCACAGGCACTGTTCCAAGGGTTCTGTTTCCGGTGACAATGCGGAACTCTTCTGGTGTGTTGAACACGGCATAAAACGTGTAATGGTTAGTCAGTTTCTCCCCCTCTGCCCCAACAACCATTTCTCCACTAGCGAGTTGAGTGAGCAGGCCACATGCCCCCATATGTTTAAGCAGGCTTTTGAAATCGCCTATATCCACATTACGGAACGGGCCTGTTTGACATAGCTGTGACCAGAGTTGATCGGCACGAACTCCGCCCCATTGCGCGGTAATTGCAAGAATCTGGTGTAGCAGCGTGGAGTAATGCATCTGCTGGGAATCAGCAGGCTCAAACCATTGTTTAGAGATCATCAATCTGATCATTGCCATCGACTGGACCAAATGCAGCCGTAGGTGGTCAACGATACTGCTAGTCACAGTGAGCTCATTTTCTGTAATTAGCATTCTTAGAACTGATGGGGAGTCGCGTCGCCCAGAACGTCCCATACGCTGACGCAGACTGGAAACAGTATGCGGAGGCGTAACTTGGATAACCGACTTAACCTTACCGATATCAATTCCCAACTCAAGCGTCATTGTACAAACAGCTGTTGTGGGCAAATTTCCTTTCTGAAGACGAGTTTCAAGCGCTTCCCGCAATTTCCTGGCAAGGGAACCATGGTGGGGAAAGAATTCATTGGGAACAATATGTTCCTCACACATGTCGCTCAGCGTAGCAGCAATGCTTTCAGTCCGCTTTCGACTGTTTGCAAAGACCAAATGAGAATCGCCACGGCAAAGTCTAAAAATGTCAGCGCAAACGTCATGTTCAGCTGAACTCTGAAGTTCTTCTTCTTTTTGGAGCACTCGCTCCAGATAACCTTTGACCTGTACCTGAAGAGTGGCCTCGCTCTTACTATCTGTAACAGTTACGCAGGGTAGTCGTTTGTCCGGGCGCAAAAGTTCGGGTACTTTCTCCAGTTCCCCCAGCGTGGCACTCAACGCAACGCGGGGAATAGGATTTACCAGGCGTCCTAACACATGGTCAATTCTATTGAGCAGAGAAAGCAGCTGTACACCACGCTCTGAGCCAATGAAAGCATGAAACTCATCAATAACGATGTATGCGACTGACGAAAACGCCTGTTTGAGCCAGCCCATTGAATTTATGAGCAAAGACTCAAGTGACTCAGGTGTAATCAGTAAAATGCCAGCAGGGTTTGTCCGAGCCTTCTTCTTTTTGCTTTGTGGTACATCCCCGTGCCAAGGAGTCACTGGCATTTCCAATACATCTCCAAGGCTCTCAAGACGACGGTACTGATCGTTAATCAATGCCTTCAACGGACTGATATAGACGATGCCAAATCCATTAGTGAGATCTGCAACTGCCGAACAGGCAGGAAGAAAGAAAGCCTCTGTTTTACCCGCTGCTGTGCCTGCACTGATTAGCACGTCTCGATCACGGGCTAAAATTGCCGGGATAGAACTCTCCTGCAAGGGCCTTAATGTAGACCACCCCTGCTTGTAAACCCACTTACGGACGCGGGGATCGAGACTATCATAGGCACTGCTCATAATTTGAAGTTCGCCAGTCCGTCGTCGTCATCGCTTTCCTCTATAATGGCGTCATCCATTTCGCTGGGCCTGTCCTCTTCAATCGCCACACCCTCGATTAGTGTTTGCCAGTTCATCGTTCTGTTTTGTTCCAGCACGGCCAGCATGTCTAGGAAACCTTTTATGGTATTACGGGGGGTACGGAAGTAAGCGTCTCCAATGGTTTTACTACAGTGATGCAGAAATCCAGTCAGTGCCTCATCTGGAACCAGATAATTCTCTGGATCTCCGCCTGCATAAACATGACGAAGATTTCTCAGTAAAATATACAGTTCCTCAGGGGTGAGGCTGGCAAGATGCAAAGTGGGAGACGAGTAGTCAATCACTCCTGCTTTTTGCGCGAACCGATTTTCCGCCAGACGTGATTGGAGCGCCTCATAGCTGTAAAGACCTTTGCGAGGATCGAAAAGGAACTCTGGCGTCCCCCCGAGGATAAAACCAATATTCTCGGCTGAGCCTTGCAGGCAGTCATTCAGGATCCGCAAAATCTGTTCGTAGTTCGCTGTTCTTGCTTGCGTATTATTCAGTTTAAAGAGGTTCACCATTTCGTCGAGGCTGACCAAAAGACCGGCATAGCCTGCCTGGCGGACAAAAAGGCTCATCAGCTTCAAAGAGTCATAGAATGAAGCGTCTGAGATAATAGTCCGAACGTCGAGATCGTTACGGGCATCAGTTTTAGTGGTGTACTCTCCCCGCAACCAGCGAATAGCATTGGATTTTAGCGTTTCGTTATCCTGCTCATGCCCGCGCCAGAATGCATCAATGACCTTCGCAAAGTCATATCCACCGACCATATCTGACAGAGCTGCCAGGCGTTTATGAATAACTGATGAAACCTCGGAGCCGTCCGTGTCCGCTTCCTTTCTTGCCTCCGTAACGAATCTTTCAACAACGCTAAGTAACGCATTACCATCCGGCTTATTTCTGGTGGACATGTTTTTCATAAGCTCTGAATAGAGGTTACGAGCCTGACCTCCCGATGAGTGAATACGTCTATCAGGAGAAAGGTCAGCACTGACTGACACCAGCTTCTTCTCAAGCGCAATAGAGCGCACAACACTCAGAAAGAACGTTTTACCAGAACCATATTCACCGATGATAAGTCTGAAGCTTGCCCCACCGTCAGCAATCCTCTCAATATCCTGATGAAGAGCGGTGATCTCATTCACACGGCCAACCTGGATATGCTGAATACCTATCCTTGGCGTTACACCTGATTTAAGTGACTGAATAATAGCGTCGCGTTCTTTCACTCTTATACGTGTTACAGACATTCACTATCCCTCTAATTCTTTGGCAATTTCCAGGTCAACCCAGATATCATCATCGGCATCGTCCAGTACTGGAGCATCAACCACCGCATAGGACCAGTCATTGATCACCTCAAGCGCACCGCCCAACATCAAATTCAAATTTCCGCACAATTCTGTCGCCTCTTTTCGGGACCACTGTTCTTTCTCCAGCAAACTGCGATAAAGCTGGCTATGTGCGGAGTCAAGACCCCCCGCCTCCGTTAATGAGGCTGGAGCGCTTTCTGGCTCTTCCAGTTCTTCTTCGGTGAAAATTGTGTTCAGCAATTTACGAACATCATCCGTGGCAGATTCGTGGCGGGCAAGTACATTAGCATCCAGTGTGAACCCTGCTGCTGACTGAGCAGTTGGTACAGACGAGACGAGATCATGTTCAGTTGCGGAATGCTGATGGATATTGCTCGAGACAGATGAGGGATCCAGCCCCAAACTTGAATAAATCTTCTCAAGCTGTTTGATTTCGGCAGGCGCTATTGTCCCATCCGAACAGGCAACACTAACGATAATTTTACCCACAGCAACTTTTTCCGCGGCCCCCATCAACTCAATCCTGCTTTTCATTCCCGTCATATTGGCTGGGGTATGAAGCTGCCACGTTAAGTACGCATGTAGAGAGCGCTTTTCATCATCGGTGAAGACAGGATTGTTGTTGATGGCATTCTCAAGCACTTTCTGTTCAGCTTGATCAAGAGAATCGTCAATCAAGGCGACCATCGCCCCTAATCTGAGCGTCATTACTGCTGAGATAAATTCAGGAGAAGGTGAGAAGCGTCCACCTTCGGCGGCAGGGAATAGAACAAGTGTCCCATCAACATCCGTCTTCACATGGTGATAACACGGGTCAGGTGCCAGACCGTAACCCATCTTCAGAGCAAAGGCCTGCATCAAGTCGGCCTCTTTTTTATTGATTTTAGTTGGACAGCCGGCATTCATATGTGCCCAAAATTCAGCAACTGATACTCGCCCCTCTTTTTCGAGGATCGCCTCATCAGCCCAGCGTTTGAATGAGCTTAATATTTTTTCTGCGCTTTCATTAACGATCTCTGAAGGGAGCAACATAATTGCAGCCGTATCATTGACTGACGTACCTTTCCGGCCAAGGTAGCGACTGTAAGCATCAAGTTCATCTGTACATATGTCAGCAAGGGCCACAATTTTTTGGACAGGCCCCTTCAATGCACTTGGATCAGGCAGGTCAGGAACAGGAAGTCGGACACCTCGCAAACTAGGACTTGCTGGTGTGTAATCTAAACGTAGGCGCGTTTTATTCGCCTTAACGACCATCCCTTCACCATATTTGAGGGTGTAACGCCGTTTGAAAAGCGCAGCAAATTCTTTAGCACAACGGCGAGCCGGGGTACGCAGCGAATACTCGGTATGGTTTATTACCCAGTTCAACGCCAGTTCAGCTGATACAGGAACTCCTTCATGTACAGTTTTTGCCAGAGTCAGCTTAAATTGCATGCCGTTGCTGAAACCAGAATCGCTATCGAGCACAGTGGTTAAACCCAAGTCCGGGCGCAGAATAGACATGGCTTCGAGCAATTGGGTCGAATATACACGGAAGGAGCGGTTCTCATTGAATACCGCTCTTAACCGAGCGACTTCATTGAACAGGTTGCTGAACTCAGCATCAGGGCATTTTTGGTCAGTGGAATCTACAAGCGCTTTTCTTTCCAGGCCGTAGAGGTAGATAAAAACATAGCCGATAGGACACGATGGATCAGACCTATCGCTGGCGAGCCAACTGACATACGCACCGCGTGCTTCTGGGGAAAGAGAGGAAAAACTGGGCCAGTATCCTAATGAACTGTCCTCGTAAAGATAAGAAGTAGCTTTTATCTTACATGTGTCATCAATTAATGATGCCTCACTTCCATCGTCATAATAGCCGCCTGATTCTTGACCGGAGGGCTTCATACGTTGCCCCACGTAAATGTGGCCACTGCTAATTGCTACACCAGCTACAGTTATCATCTCACCCGGAAGTACCCATCGAGCTAGTGCACCTGCTGATTTGGAGGTGTTCCGGTAATGATTGGTTGTCACCCGAACTTCAACACCCCGGCCATCGCTCAATGTAAAAGTTGCAAGGTTATCGTCTTCACTATCATTGTTTCGCACAACCGCCTCTTTTTTCTTGATGTCAGCGAGCCATTCTTTTGGCGGTGCTTTCACAGGGCTTGAAGCATAAGACTTTGGAGATTTACGTTTTTTCTTTCTAAAAAACAACAAGTAAATGACTAAAATCGCCGCCAGAAACTTCAATAACTCCATAATATATAACCTTAAAATCATTCCTCACGCACACTCATAAGCAGCAATGAAGGTTGAGCAAGTGGATTAATCTCAAAATAATACGTCTAAATCGCAAAGGTTCAAACCAAAATGCAATCAAAATTAATTTATTGATTTAAAGGAAAATAATTATTGATTAAGCATGCTTTTCAAGCAGAAATTTTGAAGGTATGCGAATGCTTGTGAGTCATTCGCATCAGAATGAAGTTGAATTGGTTCTGCATAAACATACGAGTAGCTGTTACATGGATGCAGAGCTGGCGGCAATTATCCTTATCTATTTGCTCTCAGAACTGACTCTGCTAACGGGAAATGAGTTCACCGACGGCGAACCGTGCAGAATGCATTTCATACTCTAGTGACACGAACAAACCACACAGCAAGTTTCTGTATAAAATTCCTACGCTGGTGACGTTCAACTTCATGAGCACGGATTTCCTCCTGTTCCTTTTGTCTCTGATTGGTTAGCAGCGTCGGATCTCTCTGCAAAAATCCTCGGTAGGCTGATTCGGCAATGAGGGCATCGGGCTAGTTTATCTTCTCTCTTCGCTACATTGGGGCAATCCCAACAGCAATGCCCCTTTTAGCCTCTTCACGTTTACTACGAGCATCAGCCAAAGTCACGTCGGGATAAACCCCAAGAGCAAGCAACTTCTCCTTGCCTACAACACGGTACCCAACATGCAATAGGTACAGGCGTGTTTGGCGGAATGATCAGCGGCACGCTATTAGCCATTTTCTTTGTTCCCGTATTGTTTGTGGTCATTACCGGGTTCATTGAAAACCGCAAAAAATCAAACCAGAAATGACAACTCAACGTCTGAGCTTTTTCGTCCGTTGAGCTTTTATTAAGGCTATTAAGGCCGTTACGCTCGAAAAATTAAAATCCACGCTATAGCGTGGATTTTTTATTATTGCTTACCCGCTACATGCCCGGTTACATCGCCATTTTTTGGGCAGCTTTCAGATGCTGCTCCACGACCGGCGTATGCGCATCAGCCAGCGCCTTTACATCCGGATCTTTAATTTTTT
>Ga0157364_1003934_pt1 | contig 14636 bp, 5 predicted proteins | sample AttsexASBM2_FD_111476 | JGI IMG/M metagenome (GOLD analysis project Ga0157364, IMG submission 111476) | Fungus gardens microbial communities from leaf cutter ant in Ribeirão Preto, State of São Paulo, Brazil - Atta sexdens ASBM2 | ecosystem: Host-associated > Fungi > Mycelium > Unclassified ... | reverse complement strand
GGCTTCAATTCGTACGGCACCCAATTTCCTTGCTTCTGAATCATTCCCATGGCTTTGAGGCGTTTTGAAATGGCTTGTTTAGTCACTCCCAATGATCGTGCCAATTCTTGATTTTGACACGAGTCTTGCTCAAGTAATGCCTCCAATTCTGCATCTTCGAAAACCTTCTCTCTTCCACCGCTATGCCAGTCTTCGACGTCAAAATCACTGTTCTTAAAGCATTGAAACCACTCACGACACGTTCTTTCACTAATAGCGGCCTCACCATAAGTATTTGAGAGCATTCGATGAGTCTCAGCAGATTTCTTCATATTGAAGCAAAAAATTAAAACTTCCCGCAAATGACGAGAATTTGGCTCGTAAAGTGACATTTTCAATCGAGAATAACTTTATGATGTAGACACAAATCGACTAATATTTCTATGGGGTTATGTTGACAGATGCTCAAGTTTATTGTATGACGTCTATGATTTATTTATTTCGACCACCACTTACCGCTAAAGCCACCTATAGGAAAACGGCGGAAGCAAAGTTGTACATCTAATACCTTCATTATTTCTCCTCTTTTATTATTCTTATCATTATTCTCATTTGAAATCCCTCTTTTCCTAATTCTATTTTGATTGTAATTATTAGTTCGTTATCATCCAGTTTGTATTCTGCTTTACTAATGTTGACGACATTAAAATACGGTCGCAGAACTGATTTAAATATATTTTAACAAATTTAACAAAGTATAAAAAAACACTTGTTTTACTATAATGTTAGGTATTGTAACTTACATTTCGCTCGAGTAATAGCGCTTAAAATTTTAAGCTTTTAAAATTCATTTTAATACACTTTCGTGCTCAATTCTGTGTCTAACTTACCTAACATTAACATTCTTTCTAATATGATTGAATATCAAATTATTAAAAATTGCTTGTCAATTTAATTCGTGATATTATTACAGTAGTTTAATTGCATTTATAAGTTTGGAAAACCAATTCGGCGCGCAGTTCGAATGAATGTAAATATGATATATATGCATGTATATACAGAGTGTCTATAAAGTCCCATCCAGGGACTTCAGGGAAGTTATACAATATATCGCGGAAACGGCTTTAGATATGGTAAAATGTCTCAGACAAAAGTTATAAAACATTATTTGACTTTGAGTGACCTTCTGAAAGCTAGATCAATGTGATCATTGTTTTCTTAAGTGGAATCCCTTATTTTTTATTGCATATTTTTATAGCTTACCTCGAGAGTTTTTCAAAACACTAAAATAAAATATTTTTTTGTTAAGTACTTTTCGAATTGTAAGGCTTAAAAGTTACAGTACAGCCGGAATTAGCATTATCCAAGGTGTCCGACTAGCGGCTAAAAACCTCTTGAATGTTGTTTAGGATCATGACCTGGATAACATTTGTCAAGGTCAAGGTCATTGATGATTATATTTCTTATTTTTATTTTTTCATAAAAACGAATTTTTAGTGCAAAAATGAAAATAAGAAGAAACCTTGGTCTTGATCTTGACAAATATTATCTAGGTCATGATCTGAACAACATTTTAATAATTTTTAGCCGTCGGTCGGACACTTTGGATAATGCTAATGCTGGCGGTACTGTAATCTTCAATCCTCATAACACGAAAAATATTTAAAGAAAAAATGTTTCATTATAGTGTTTTGAAAAACTCTCGAGATAAACTATAATAATGTAGAATAAAAAATGAGGGGTTCCGTTTAAAAAAATCACATTATCTAACCTTGAGAAAGGCCACTCAAAGTGAAATCCATATTTTCATTACATATCCCTCTTAATGTGCTACTTTTGTCTGAAACATTTTTACATATCTAAAACTGTTTCCGAGATATATGGCTTAGGTAGGACTTTATAGACACTGTATATACAATTCACATTGAATTATTTAAGGATTAAAGATCTTCGACCGGTATAGTCATTTCTAATTTATATTAACTTACCTAATTTATCTTCCAAAAGTAACAATTAAAATATCCATTTCTGGACATGAAAAAGCTTCTATAACTCACGTAAATCGCCTGATTGTTGCACAACTTTATTGTACCAATTTGTTTTATGACGTGTTAGATTACAGTAACATTAAAGCGAAATTTTTTTATTTCTTTTTGTTTAACACATTTAAACATGTCAAAACACATTTAAATTAGATCTGCAACCATTTTAATGTCATATTTAATTTTTCCCCAATGTTTTAATTTTCACAGATTTTTTCCTCGATTAACTGAAGTGAAAAAACTGAATGATGGAGCAAAATAGCTGATGAATTCGAATTCAGCGATCTAAAATCTATAAGAAATATCTACTCTCTGGTTTGAATTGCTCTTCAAAAATTTTTTTTCATTATCCTGTGTAATTAGAGAATTGTATTTCTTTTCAATGAATATAACATTTTTTCTTGTCAAATACATTTGATAGATGTATTAATTATCGGCTATATAAAGATTTTGCTTCTTTAAATTACAATATTATTAACAATACCAACAATTTTATCATCTATCTTTTTTTCGTGCTCATTAGCTATTTGGAGATAAAATTGATTACGAATAAAAGTTTTTAAATACTTTAATTGACTCTTCCTTCTTGTTTTGCTAGACAACTAACTGAAATTTGACAATTCTTTACAATTCTTTAATCATACCCCTGAACAATGATGATATCTAAAGTACTTCTGAACTTTTAAAACATTTGATTTTAAATCTCTAATGCTTTTTTCATTTTGAAAATGTCTGTACCAATTAAATTCAAATAATGTGATAAAATTCTCATCATTATATAGTTCTGTTAACTTTTTTCTCGTCAAAATCATTTTTTTTTATTATCACAAACAAAATTCTGTACTTTACAATTGAATCTTATAGTGACTTCTTCAATGGCTGCTTTTATCATGTTTAAACAATAATCTGCAGATTTTACATTAGATCTAGAACAATTACCAATAAGAAATAAGACGATTTACCAATAAAATGTTAATAATATAATTGGAGTGTTATAACATCGCATCTTTCATTAACGTAACTGTCTTTCAATTCATTTTAAGCTTGTATCTATTATTTCATCTTGAATTTTATTTAATAAGTCCCTAGATAATTGTCTTCTATTGGAAGATTGTAACCTGATTATAAAATTTAGATAAAATATTTAAAATTTATTTTCAAAGATTATAAAAGGTATTACATAAAAGAATTTTGCCATTGGCCTTGCTCTTCTTTCTTGTGTAGTTAAATTTTAATTACATAATTTGACACCAATTTTGCTTCAAAACAGAAGATTCGGTGTCGATGCGTCTTATTTTATTCTTTTAAATTACTGTCTTTAATTTATTTCCACTTTTTATTATTGTTGTCATTCTTTTTAAACTTGATACACTGAAGATGATTCAGTCATGGAATTTGTCCACTTATTAATGTTCCACAAGCGATACGTTTCTGCTTAATGATGTTATCAATTGTACAGAATTCAAAATAAGCTCACGCAGTGTCTTCATGACTTTCTCTGCTTTTTAAATTACTCATTTTAACTGATTACTAGGATGCGGAATGTTTACGTGAAGTAATCAGATCCCTAAATCAGATTGAGCGATAGTAATCAATCTAAAGACTAAATGTTCCTAAACCAATCTGGATTACAATCCTTGTTGTCTATAAAACTCGAATTTTGATCATTTTATTCAATTATTATCATCATACGTGTTTTTTTTTCTGAAAGATTAGTTTTTATTTCAGAAATTCAAAATATTTTTGTAGCATTTGTTGTTGTGATTCTCTATGTGCTGTTGATTTGATAAGTGTATTCGGAGGGTCGATATTTCACTCTATATTTTTAATAATATATTGTAGTTTTTTAAAATAATTTTTATAATAATTTTATAATAAATATATCAGTTTTATAATAAATTTATAAATATACCAGGTGTATAAGCTTAAATCCGCTGTTTTTTAGTCAGAAAGACATTTTTTTTCCTAGGAAACAAAAACAAATTTATTCAAAGTACTTGCCCTCGCTAACTATATATTTTTCTCATCTTTTGGGCAATTTATGTATATACCACACCAAAAAATTCCTCATCTTTCGAGATAAACCACTCATCAAGCCATTTTCGGACGTCTTCGTAAGAATCGAGTGCCGCTCAGCGAGCGCGTGGCCCATCGACAAAAACAGGTGATAGTCAGAAGGTGCCAGGTCTGATGAGTAAGCGGGATGGGATAGCACTTCCCAGTTGAGTATCTCCAAGTAATTTTGGACCATTGTTGACGTGCGATGGTGCGTTGTTGTGGAGGAAAATCAGCTTGTCATGTCTTTTCCGATAATGCGGCCTTTTTTCACACAGAGCATGGTGCAATTTGATCAGTTGTTGGTGGTAGCGGTGAATATTAACAGTTTTACCAGCTCGTAGTAGATGACATTCTTCTGATCCCACCAAACGCACAGCATCTTACGTCCAAAGCAATTTGGTCTTGAGAAAGATGTTGATGGTTGGGCGGGATCAACCCAAGATTTCTTGCGTTTAAAATTCTGAAAATAGATTCACTTTTCATCACCTGTCACAATCCGATGCAAAAAACCTTTTCTTTGTTATTTTTGAATCAACTGTTCGCAAGTGAAAAATCGCCTTTCAACGTCTCTCGGTTTCAATTCATAAGGCATCCAATTTCCTTGAATCATTCCCATGGCTCTCGTACAGAAACGGCTTGTTGAATTATCCCCAATAATTCTGCAAGCTCCTCTTGCGTTTGACTGTGATCTTCTTCGAGTAATGCCTGTAATTCTTTGTCTTCGAATTTTTTTGGCTGTCCAGAGGCTTGTCTTCAACGCTGAAATCTCCATCCTTGAAACGTCGAAACCATTCCCTACATGATTTATCAGTTGGAGCAATGTCACTATAAACTTCGACAAGCATTCGATGGGCTTCAACCGCACTTTTCTTCCAATTAAAACAGAAAATCAAAACCTCCCGCAAATGCTGCTTGGTTAACATAAAATTCGACATTTCAAACCCAGTAAAAATCAAGGTTTTTGTATGAATCTCAAAGCGATATAAACTGAATATTATTAGCAGATGTTATCCTCTCTGAAACCGTCAAAATCAGCTTATGAATTATTCACAACAGCTGCAGCCATCTTTAGGGAAACAGACCGAACTAATTTGTACTCCCAATAATAGCAAAAAAATTATGATAATTTATATACATGTCGCGTCGAACGTTTCGCTGACGCTGCATATAAATTATATAATATTAATCATAATCTTTTTACTATTACATTTAATTCTAAAACTTTCCAAAAAACTTCTTCAAATATTCAACTACAATATAGCATTAATGAAAATTTTTAATTCGAAAATTCATAACGAACGAAAAAAAACTTGATTGAAAAAAAAATTCGACAAAATATTATTAAAAATTTGTCATTTTGTTGTAAAGTGCTTTGAAAATTTCGGAATAGCTCTACAAGTCGCAGAATATGTCAAAGATTAAGTAAAAATTTGAACAATAATATTAATATTTGGCTGAGATTTCGCGAGTTGAAGTGCTGCCGTTCTCCCAATGCCATTTTTGTGGTTGTATTAGCAGCAATATTTTTTTCCGTGTAATTTATCGAATTTTTGTTTACGTGCCAAACACAAACGAAACATATCAACATATATATTTTTAATATATAATAAACGATATTTTTGCAACTAAATTAAATATGAAAACTATCCCAACAGGATTTAATTTCCTCTTTCAAAATAAATTGATTTATTTATATTGATATATTTATATTGATATTAACAATTTTTTACTCATTTTTATAAAATCATTGAAATTATTCAGAATTTCGGGGGGGGGAGGGACTGCAGCTTCCATAGCTCTCCCCTCTTGGTTACATCACTGTTCTAGAGTGATATGAAGAAATAATACTTTATATACTCGTATAATGTAATCTTACAATTAGCTGAGCAAAGTATGTTGTACATTTGGAAAAATCTCAGGTAATCTTAGAAAATAAGATGTAATTTTAAATACTCTAAAATAATTTTGGATAATCTTGGGTAATCCTGGATATGAGGTAAGATTTGATAATCTGGATTAATTTGAGTTTTAAGTAATCTCAAATAATCCGAGGTAAAATTTAAAGATAATCCATATCAAAGATAATTTTTGTACACTATAACCGCTCGTGATCAACTCCTTGTACGTACAATTTTTAATTTCTTTTTTAATTAAAAAGTTGCGAAAAAAGCGATACAATAAGGATCTCCACTTAGCTATTTCGTCAATTATTTATGTTTTTATTTTGAAGTGATACTAATACTAGATTTATTTATAGTGATTAAAACATTTGATAAATAATTCGAATATCTTTATTATGATATCCTACAGAATATTTCCCCCGATTTCTATGTCATTCTCACGAAATAAGAATAAAGCTCATGGCACATAAACGTAAGGCCGTAAGATGTAAGTAGGAAATCATAACATCGAATTTGCTACTGATCTTACGTTTTTGGGCTTAAAGGTGCTATTCCATGACAGTCGGAATTTCGGAAAAGTAATAGAATGAGTATCAACCAGAATCATTGGGTAATTGCATTACTGTTCGTCTGCACATATATGTTAAATACAAGATTATTGAAAATAAATTTCAATGCGTATATGCGTAATAAAAAATATTCATTATTAATAAATAATTGTTTGATAAATATTAATTCATAATATATAAGCATTCATTTTTTCAGCATATAAATATAACTATTTATATCATTGGGGTAAAATTGCATGCTTGTCAGTCCGAAATTTTTATAGCTGTGTTCCCCATGGACCAATATTTTCGAAATTATGAAAAATCAGAAAATTTATTTTAAATATTTTATGAAAAAAGATTATTATGTAGTATTATTTAGTAAAAAAATTTGTAAGAAAATAAAATTTCGATATACTTTTTATTATAACAGAAGGTAAAAGAATCTTTTAAATTAAAAGATGGTTTGAGGTTAGAATAATAGTCCATTTTTCGAAAAAGTCGCTCCATGGGGAAATACAGCCATATAAAAATTTCAGACCGACAAGCACGCAATTTTATAAATGGTTATATTTATATGCTGGAAAAATGAATACTTATACAGGGTGTCTCAATAATTATTATCACTTGAAATATCTTCTAATCTATAAAGTGTAGAGGAAAATTTATATAATCAAAATTACATGGTATAAAAGCGACTATCATGGATAATATTTTTTGTTCAGATGGAGGCGTTTCGAAGATTTCAAGGTTAACTTTATTTTTTTAAATGGAATTATATGAATTTTTTTACATAATATGATTCCTCTAATTATTCTGCATATAAAAGTAGTGATATAAAAAACAATAGTTTACGAGTTATTTAATATTTTATGTCAATATTTTATCTCGTAAACTATAGATTTTTTGCTACGATCTAACACTTTTATATGCAGAATAATTAGACGAATCATATTATGTAAAAAAATTTATATAATTCCATTTAAAAAAACAAAGTTGACCTTGAAATCTTCGAAACGCCTCCACCTCGACAAAAATTATTATCACTATGATAATCCCCTTTACATCATGTAATTTTGGTTATATAAATTTTTCTCTACACCTTATTAGATTATAAGATTTTAGGTAGTAATAGTTATTGAGACACCCTGTATAGTAAATTAGTACTTATCGAACAATTATTTATTAATAATGAATTTCTTTTTATACATATAGAAATTCAATTTCGATAATCTTATATTTAGCGTATATGTGTAGATGGACTGTAATGCATCCCAATAATTCTGATTGGTTGATCTCCACTCTATTACTTTTCCGAGATTCTGACTATCATGGGATAGCACTCTTAGAAGACTAAAGATCTATTCTTTTATGAAGAATTCTGAACTAGTTCTGAATTAGTGCAATATGTTAGTATGAAGCATATTATAGTCTCACTCTAAGGGTGCGATTACATGTAGCGCGATACAGAAACTAACTAATTAATTATAGGAACCGCGCAAACTGTGCCGCTTGTTTTTTTTCTTTATTATATGCATCGCGGTATGCGGGCCAATGACAAATTCACATTACTAAGCACTTTTTAATTAATTGATTTAAATGCAATTATTAAGTAAATTCGTTGAAAAAATAAGAGTGTTGAAATGTATATAAAAATAAGTTAATATATTAAAAAAAAATCATATTTTATTTATCACTAGCCCGTGCCGCTTATCGCGCTACATGTAAGGGTGATGTCCCATGCAGCGAATCGTGAGTAAGCGGATTAGCGTATCGCCAATCACAGAATCATTTTTTTTAGATCTGCTTACGAAATTTGCAAATAGAGAACGATTCTGTGATTGGCGATCTGCTAATCGGCTTACGCACGAATCGCTCTATGGAACATTAAGGACACAATTGTCGCGTACGTCAATAAAAACAGCGGATCGTCAGTGATTGATCGAATCTTTCGAAATGCGAATACGCGCGTACAGCGATCATGGGACGGCACCCTAATAAGAGAGAAAAGAAACAAGTGGCACGGTTCCTATAATTATCTAGTTAATTTCTGTACCGCGTACCGCGCTACTGTAATCATATCCTAATTTATGCATCAGTGTACACCAGTTCAGAACTTAGAGTAGAAAAAGAACAGATCTTTAGATAGAATAGCAAGAAAAAAGTTCCGCGTGCATGCGTGCGTACACATTACATTCATCAGGCATGGGGGAACGGCTTATATTTTTATTTTTTATTTTTTTTTTTTCATTTTTTTAGAAATATTTTCATTTTTCCTCACTTTTCTCACTTTTTCTGTACAAATAAATATCAACATTAAAATCGAAGAAGAGAATAAGAAATTATTCAGAACAACTCACTGAGCGCATAATGTAAAAATACAAGATGTAGCATTGCGCATAATAACTATAACAATACTGGAAACAATCAATCAAATTTGCTCAAAAAATTCATTTTACTGCGTATCCACGGAAATGTTGAATTTATACTGGATCTGATATGCATCGTACGACGATCTGCATCAGATCAGAAAGCAGAATTTGTATCGATGCAAAATCCTGTTTTCTGATTGATTGCAGAGCGTTATACGACACACGTCGGATCTTTCGGATCTAATGTGAATCCAGCATTAAGGCCATTCTATATTGATCGTATTATAGCGCCAGAAGCATCGTAAGACACATCATGTGACTTTAAAATTGAAATATCAGATTGGCTGAAACAACAAGCTTGTGACTTGCGATATCTATGATACGACCAATGTAGAGTGACCATCCATGTATTCTTACAACTGATAAGTGAAGTTATTCTGAGTGCAGCCTTTGTGACCATACGAGTCTACAAACAACATGAGTGCGAGCAAACACGAACAGATCTTGTGATTCGATGAACCGCAATATTATTCCTAGTGCAATCATACAGTCTACTTAATCAGCATGTAAACAAATTGAATATTACTCTACGACATAGTTACAGACAGTTTCTCAAATATTAAATCTTAAATAATAAATAGTTACGATTTGTATATTAATGTTGCGAATATTAATGTATAGAGGTTATAATTGATACAAAGTAATTTAAAACAGTTATCTCACCTTCGATTTTGATGAAATCGAGCTAATTCGAAGCGTTTTCACTCAAAATGAAAGAATCCGGCAAAAAATATGGCAGTCGATCTCGCGAACCGAGATATTAAGCATTAAAGTTGACTATTGAGGTTAGGAAATCTGTCACACAACTTAATACAGCGCTATGTACACGTATTTTAGTCAGTATTTATTTAGAATCGCTACCTCAATCGCTTCCGATTTTAATGAAATTAGGCTTATTCGTTGTGTTTTCATTCAAAACGAAAGCCTACTCTAATTGCTCTGCTCTAATATGCGAAAAGTTGTAAACTCGCATTGAATCGCTCATGAGTTTACATCTTTTCACGTGAAGTGCCGTTTAACACATAGGTTTCCAAGTTAACACGTAAAGCGAAATTTAATAAAAAAAATTGATTTTGATTTTACGAGATGGGAAAGGGGAGCGGGAATCCTTCGCACATATTATATGTACTTAGCGATTGCAGAGGATTTCCTCCTTCATGCGCGCAATTTTTTTTACTATATTTCTGCGTGCAACTTGGAAACCTGTATTATATGTGGATCCGCACTTTACGTGAAAAGTTGTAAATCCATAAGCCATGAAAAGATGATCCGAATCAAACATTAATATATCAATGTAGAAGCAAATTAATAAAATACATACACATGTAGTCTTAGAGCGCGAAAATGTGATCGCAGTACATGCTTGTATCGCAGTATTTCGCGTGACAGATTTCCTAACCTCATAGTTGTCTTTAATGCTTAATATCTCGGTTCGTGTGGCCGACCGCCACATTTTTCAGCCGAATTCTTTAATTTTGAGTAAAAACGCGTCGAACGAGCCTAATTTCATTGAAATCGAAATGAGGTAGTTATTCTAAATAATTACCTATGCAATACTAGCTTTGCTGATGAATTTTGTGAAAATATTTTAATTTTTGTTATTGTCAGGAATATTAAATATTATATAGTAGTAGAGAGAAGATCTCTACTAGTCTGATCTCTAAGAAAAAAATAGATAAAAATCCAAAATGTACTATGCATGCAGAATGATTGATGCACTTGACCATCGAATTGAATCGTGAGGAAGAAAGGAATCTACAATATTATTCTGTGAAATCTGTATGTGTCGCATCCATTGTGCAATTAAAGAATATCAGGCTAAATCTTAGCATGTAGCCTCTGTATATAAACTGAATGCGGATATTAAACTTGATAGTTAATTTTATCTTGATTTGATATCACATGCAGTATCATTAAAAACTGATAAACTTCAAGAACCAAAAATTCAATCAGTTTATTTAGCAAGATCATTCATTTCAAGTTTCCTGTGCCTCAGCTGGTTTGATCCAGTCTAGTATAAAATGGAATCTATATACATCACAAAAAAAAAAGAAATTGTTTGGACCAGAATTATCTTGGATCATAAAATGTGTTTTAATTTTTCTTCGTTATCATGTGAGAATTGCAAATTTATTGAGAGCTATATTCAGCACAGGTTTTGACACATTTTCATTCAGTAAGAAAAAAAATTGAATATTTGCAAATTGACTCTTTGTTTGGGTCCTTTTGTAAATTAGTAAGTGAAGATGCACAGAAAGACTCATTTGTGGTTTGTTATGATAAAATTACTAATTCAAAAGGAATGAAAAAGTTATAAATTTCAATTTTGGTCAGAAATTTTAAATGAAGTAATCTTTTGTCATCTTCAAACATTTTTCTTAGAACATGCTACTGAAATTTTAAAGACTGTATATTTAATGCTTTAAAAAACAATCTCTCTTTATAAAATGTTATCTTGTGACAGTCCAATATTAACAAATTTATAATACGCTAAGTTAATGAGATGTAAGAAAAGAAAATAATGGAATGGGACTGATATCTATGATATATCATAGAAATGTGCAATTGACATATAGTCCATAATTCTTTTAAGAAAGTATTAGATTCTTTAGAATATGATGTAAGTTCCTTTTCTATCCATGTCTATAATTGGTTTTATTGGCCCAACAGACTAGAAGATTTGCAAAAAGAAGACTTTACACTAAATGTATAGTTATAATGTATAGTTATAATAATCTTGTCACTCTAAAGAATTTACTTTTGGCTAAAGATGTTAGATGTGGAGATTTAACAGAAAATGAACTTTCTTCTCAAGATATTAAAGAAGTTGATATTCTCAATTTTCGAAAATCGGCACAAGTTCATTATAAGGTGGCAACAATGTATTTACTTAAGAAGTCTATTCTAAGTTTATCAATAGCAAAGCGTTTTCGTTGTCTTCTTCCTTCAGAAATCAAGAAAAAAGCAGTTTCCTAAGAGAATATATATTTATAATTAAAATACCTCTAAAATCAAATTTCAATAAATTCTTAGATGAATGGAAGATTCTTCAAAAAAAGAATCTTCCTACATGGGACAATGGCCAAATTGATCATTGGAAATTTTTGATCTAAAAAATAATTTCATTAAATCAAAATATCCAAATTCAGAAAATTATAAAGGCTGCTCTATTTCTAGCTTATGATGGTTCTGATATTGAAAGGAGTTTTTCAGTCTCAGTTCGTTTTGACAAATGACAAATCTGGAATGACAGAGAATTCTTAATACCAAATTAAATATCAAGCTTGATGAAATATTTTAATAGTTAACCTGAAATGATGCCAATGATCACAGATTTAATAATCTCTGCTAGATTATTGCACATAGCAAGTATAAGGAATATTTAAAAGAAAAAAAAAGATTAGAAAAAAGAAGAAAGATAATTAAGAAGAAGTATGGAAAAGATCAGAACTTCTAAAAAAACCAAAATAGAGTTACATAAGACATAAAAGAGCTTGAGAAGAAAATAAAAAAAGCTAAAAAACTGAGGTGCAAAAAAAAGTAGCAAGTGATTCACTTCTTTAAGAGAAAGACTGAAGAAAGCATTAGATAGTAAAGACATATATAGGGCTAAGGTTAGGATATGCTTGAGGATGCGGTGTTGATTAGAGAGCAATTAAAATCATCTGATGTTCAGCCACTTCAAAAGAAACTCGATGATAAGAATCACGTTTGATAATTTTTTTGCAGCAAAACCGAAAGATTAAAGGAAATTGAAAATAATGATGATGAGTATTATATCGTATATATTTTTTATTTTCTTTTTTATAATATAAAGTGAAAAACTATGTAACTTAATTTAAAAATAGTTACTTAACTAGTCTTATTTTAATAGAAAAATTCGTAATTTATTGTTTTTATTTTGAAAATTTATTTTTTAGAAGATATCTGGGAGAAATCTTAATATATTTCTTAGAGGTGTGCGAATTAATTTGAATCGAATCGAATCACAGTGGATTTGATCCGTTTTTGAATCTGAGAGATTCGAAACTGAATAATTCGAAATTTCGAATCACTTGCTTCTTTTATGCTTCAATTTATACGATTCTCTCTCTCTCTCTCTCTCTCTTTTCCCTATATCTGTTGCGACCAATCTTATATTAATCTTCATGTAAGCGCGTGCGCTTATTGATTTACATTGTGAAAAAAACGCTTCATTTTAAAAATACTATTCATTTTATTTAAGCCAATGAAACTGAAATAAAGGTTCATATTTAGCACAACAATTAGCTTTAAATTAAGTTTCGATACATTGAAAGAAACGTTTTATACGATATAACCATTCATTTTGTTGATCAACAAAATGTATGATTAACAAAAACTTTCTTACTTTGTCAAAAAATTGTAAAAAATTGTCCTAATTAAAATTTACGATACCAAATCTTGATTAGCAAAACAAATTTGGTTAGAATTACAAAAATTTTGATTAAAACGACACAATTTTTTAATGAAAGAATAAGAAAGTTTTTGTTAGTCAAATATCAACAAAATAGATGATTGGATGGTTATATGTACTAAATATTATTTCTCCGTGCAGAATAAATAATCATTAATTCTTTTAAAACAATACTTTATAACCGCAATTATTATTTATTTATTTATATGAAAGTTTAAGTTTCTAATTTATCAATAATTTATCAATCAATGTTATGTTATGTGATATTTTATGTACTAGAAACAGACTAATAAAAGTTAATTTAAAAGATAATTAAATATTTTCAACGGTCTAAATCTCTTTAAATAAACGAGAAAGTGAATCATTTTTAATGTGCAGGTATTATCAGAAAGTATTATTTATGTCACATTATCAACTTTTTTTAAAATACTTGTACATTCAAAATGAATTTTTAAGTTTTTTTTAACTCTCAGTATGTGAAAATTTTATTCGATTCATTTCCGAATCAAAATTCGATTCGATTCGATTCGACCTTACAAATACTTAATTCGCATACCTCTAATATTTCTTGAAATATAGAGCAATATAGTTTGAATTTTATTATATCGTTAATGCGTTTGAGAAACAATCTAATTTCTGTTTTTATAATGAAAGAATTTTTATTATTAGCTTGAATAAGTATTATACCATTTATCTAAAATTTTTTTAATTAATTTTAGATTTTATATGTATTACATCCTTACGAATTGAAATATAAATTTTGCAGGCTTTTATTATCAAATTATTTTTAATTTCATACACGATGTAATTTAAGTGTAATTAGCATGTCATAGGTAAACTAATTTTAAACATCAAATTCTTAGAAATATTCATTTTTCACTTTCAGGAAAACACCTTTTTTTAAATCGATTTACTTTTTTCACTTTTTGAAACTTGAAATGAAACTTTTATCACTACTTTTGATACTTATAGTCGCTTCCAAGTCTGCATTATCTATATCTATATTCTATATCTATAGTCATTTCCGCTGAATTAAACACAGTATATTAGGTATACAACTTTGCTTCCGCCGTTTTCCTATAGAGGCTTTAGCGGTAAGTGGTGGTCGAAATAAATAAATCATAGACGTCATACAATAAACTTGGGCATCTGTCAACATAACCCTATAGAAACATTAGTCGATTTGTGTCTGCATCATAAAGTTATTCTCGATTGAAAATGTCAGTTTACGAGCCAAATTC
>Ga0157364_1003933_pt1 | contig 14637 bp, 6 predicted proteins | sample AttsexASBM2_FD_111476 | JGI IMG/M metagenome (GOLD analysis project Ga0157364, IMG submission 111476) | Fungus gardens microbial communities from leaf cutter ant in Ribeirão Preto, State of São Paulo, Brazil - Atta sexdens ASBM2 | ecosystem: Host-associated > Fungi > Mycelium > Unclassified ... | reverse complement strand
GGAGGAAAGAAAAAAAAAATAACAAACAATCGCGTCGCGCGATATACCACATTATATTTTTCCCTTTAACCTGCGCGCGTGTGCTTTCGCCTCTCGCGCCCTCGCCGGGCGTTCTTCGAGCTCTGTGTAAGCGAGAGGCAGCGAGAAGAGATCTGAGATAGAGAGCGACCGAGAGAAACGTATTTACGTACCGCGGGTAACCTAAAAACCGATCTCGATCCGGCGTACGCTTTAGCGCCGAGCACGATACATCGGCAGGACGCGCGCGCATGCGCATCACTGCTCGCTGTCCTCGTGCGCGAATTTCGAGCGTGGCTCACGGGGGAGGGGGGGTCACGTGTTATCGTTCCGTTCCGGGGAAACCGCCAGACAGTGTCAGTGAAGAAGTGCTCCTGAAAAGGTGTTGCGATTTTTTTCGGGCAGTGGAGAGTGTGCGAGAATACGCGTTTCCGCGCGTCGATTCGTTACGTCCTCGTGCGCGAATTTCGAGCTTCGGGAAGGGCACCGTAGGTTTAGACAAGAGATCGTCCGATTACCCTCCTCCAACAAAATTAACAAAAAGGACCGATATATTGAAACGTCAAATTATTACCTCGAGAGTGGTCAGGATTTTTAGTGAATCGTCACGAAAGATCGATGAGAAACGTGTGATCGATGAGAAATTAAAAAGATTCCCTCTCGATCGAAAGAGTTGGAAAGTGAAAGAAAGAAAGACGAGCGAGTTCGGAAAGTTGTAATCGCGCGTGGCGGGCGAATGCATGACAGATCATGGTTTCCGTGTCCGGACCCATATCCACGGGGATCCTAGCGGGACGCCTTTCTGGATCGCCGGGCTCGCGGCAGAATGGTGACGCGGAGGGCGAGAAGGATCTCAAGGTAGCGGAACGCACCAGAATCCGGCACGAATCTGATCTTTACGTCAGGCCCAGTTGGACGGACGCCGCGATAGCGTTGGATCAGCTCGAGAAGGTGAGAACTCGTACTATTATCCCCGTTCAATCATCCTCCTCCGTCATCGACTCTTCCTGTCTATCAATATCGTAATGAGATTTACGTCACTCTCGGAGTTTAACTTACTTTTTGTCTCTTTCTAATTCTTAGACTCTATTTCACAACTCATGGTTAACTCTTAATCGAGGTTCAACTTATTTCTCGTCCCTTTCCAATTTTAACATTAGAAAGAGGAATAAGTTAAACTTCAGTTAAGAATTGTGAAACTATGAGTTTCACAACTATGAGTTGCGAAACTGGGCCTTAGAAAGAGATAAACCGAGATTAAAGTTAATGCACACGATTTTTCGGTCGTTTAGTAGATGCTGCATATGATGGGTCATTCGTGTCTCTAATTAATTTTTATTATTTTAACAAAAATTAAGTAATTCTGAAATACATTGTTAAAATTTTCTATTGAATTTTTAACATATTTCCGTGTTAATTTAATGAATTCGTTATTTAAATAGTTTGTGTTAAATTGATATTCAACATTTCTTGTTAAAAGATTTACGTGCTCTATTTATCCTAGCATAATAATTTTTTTTAAAGTTTTTTTTTTAAAGTTTGAGAAAAGTTTGTAGAAACGTACGTTGAAAATTGAAAATACAATCCGGAGAATATTTGCGTAATTATTATCCGAAATCAATATATTAAAATATATAAAGCTAACATCTGACAGTCTGTATTAAAAGAATAAAGAAATATTTGAAATAGTAACATTCATTGAATCAAACACTTCTTGTATGTGCATTTAAATCGCCTCAGTTAATTCAACGATTCGAAAAATATTCGAAAAAAAATACATTTGTGAAATGAAACCGGAACCAAACTTATCCAATTAGCAGCAAATGGTAATTTAATAAGTAATTTGATAAGAAAATTCGAAATCGTAGATATTCAGGAAGCAGTAAGAAAAATCCAGCTTGAAAGTCGATTGCCGTTTATCTCCGACATTATTTACGTGTGAAACATTACGTTAACGAACATATTTATATTCCTTAACGTAGATATCAGAGACGGTTAATTAAGACAATGAAATAATTTTTCCAATACGCCATGAGATATGAATATTGCTAAGATATGATATCGATTCTTATTACGCCAAATAGGTAGATGTAGATAATAGCATGTCGAACTATTATCTACATCTACCTATGTTCGCGTGGCCCTTTGGTATGTGGAGATAATCGCGTTAACTCAATGCAAATTATATTAACCGTTGGCGATAATGGCGCCGTTATTTCCTACTGGGCGTCGCGTTATCTTCGATCGGCGATTAACGAGGCGCACTTTGATGATCGAAAATGCATTTTAACGGCGGTTAGCGCTACTCGACTCTTATCGCCGTCGTCGGTGAAGCTGCCTCGAGAGCGGTATTATCGATGATGCCTCTACAGTCCGTTGCCACTGCCATAAAATGATACTCCTTGAAAGAGCAACGAATCTCTCCGTCTCTTTATTCGTCGTGTCTTAAATCGTTTAATTATGTCATGAGGAAGTTTATACTGTGTGGTCCATTGCGGCTTAACCGGAAAAGTTGAGTAGAAGTTGATTCGACATGAAAGAAAATATTTCACGGTTGAATGAAATTTTTGTATTCGGAAGGTTTGCCTCGAAAGAAAATTTTTTTAACTAGCGATTTTCCTTTTTTAAATTGATAAAGATATTCAAGAAGAAACTTATAAAAACTAAACTACTTATTTAGGACCACCTTTCATGAATTGTCTATTTACAAAATGTCTTTGCATTACTATTCCTATACTGTGCATATCCATTGCATGTCAAGTTTCTAAGGGACTAAGCTGTATGAACTGTAACGCAATGATTGATAAATGGAATTTTTATATTTGAAAATTTTGAAAGAGAAATTTTAAATGGCAGTTTTTCCTTTTGATGAAAAAAGGGTTAAAGAAAAAGTTGTAAAAAAATAAATTGTTTATTTAGGATCACCTGTCTTTTTCAATGTATAATAATTCTGTTTGAAAGTATCTTTTCCATTAAACAATACAAAAAGATAAATAAGTAGACTAATGAGAATCAGCAACGATAAACGGCGCAATTATTTAGTAAACAATCAATAATCAGATATTGGATTGATATCTTCTTTATTTTGTACAAAATAAAGAAAGAATACAAAATAAAGAAAACATCAATCCAATATCTGATTATTAATTGTTCACTAAATAATTGTGCCATTTATCGTTGCTGACTCTCATTAGTCTACTATATTTATCTTGTTTTGTTTAAAATTTGAAAGTTCTAATATAATTGTTATTATCTTTTCCTTATCATTGATTTATGAATTGTTTATTTCTAAAAATTGTTTATCTTCGCATTAATATCCATTCACGCACAATTTATCCGCAAACAGGCCAAGTTTCTCCAGAGCTATGCGACTAACTGACGAGCTGTGAACTTTTCACATACGCGGGTGGTCTCGAGACATGTTTTTTGAAAGTACCGGATTGAAGGATCGATTTCCTGCCGGGACCCGCGGGATACAGACACGTCATCCCTAGCATTTCTTCTGTAACTAGTGAGATCTCTTGGGATCTGTCGCACATGGAACCGGGAGATCGGATCCTTCTCGCGAACGAAAATGTGCGTACGGTGTCGCGATGCCTTTTTGAGGATGCCTGTTTCAATCCGGAACGATCACGCGTTAATATCGATTCGCTTTCCTGCGATCGGACCCGAAAGCTTCCATCAAAATTGCTGTATCTCGTGCGACCATTATCTCGTTTTTCGTAAATTCTGATACCTTTCGTTTATAAAGAAATATCGTCCCAGCGAACTGACAGAAAAATTAAATTTTGTATTACAATTACAGAGTTGCCACAAACTTAGGGAAATTAGAGGAATGTCAGGGAAATTAAAGAAAGTTATGGAATTTTAGGACAAGAACTTTGTAAAAATTCTATCTCTGGTATTTTGAAATAATGGAAAATAAAAACTACTAAACTTTCACATGTTAACAAACTTCTCTTAGAAGTAAAAAAAGTCTTTTCGCGTTGCTTGCATTTTTTACATTTTTTATCTTTGTTTTCTTTTTTTTCAATGCTCGAATAATGTTTATTTATATTCCCATTGTAAGTGCAAAAATTTGTGGGAATTTCAAACAATGCGAGCAAATCTAATATATTCTTAATATATATTCCTAGAAGAAGAAATCCAAGTGATTTTCAAATGTTTGATAATGTGAACATGTGGAAGTTGGATAATTTTTTTGTAAGAACTTTTTTTAATTCACTTTTAAAATCGCCAGAAATATGTACTCTCTAAAATTCTTAGACTGAATTGTTATTTTGAAGAATGAAATCCCATTTTTTGAAGAAAATTGAAAATTGAGCCACTCTCTTTCAAGGCTGGCATAATTTTCACTTCAAAGAATTTAGAGAGTATGATGTGTTCGTTTTTTATTTCTCATTTTTACAAATCATCGAAAATTATCGTGTACATCCTGTGTTTTGATAGAAATCGCGTTTCTAAAATGCGATGGAGTTATAGATAGCAGATTCTTACGATTTTTATGTTCATTTTACAAGATCGCTGAAGGTCTACATTTACTTGCATTAATATCTTCAATTTCTGTCTGTCCGCGTCATGTTTAAATTATATCCGTTTACTGTGACGAAAGGATGTTACATTAAATCCACGTTGGTGCTATTTTCAATTGCGTTCGACGTATCCCAGCCGATGGTCCGAGAAACGCGTACCTATAATAAGAGGCGAAGCGAGTAGCAAGCCTCGCGAACTTTTTGCTCGTGATAGTCGCGCTGGGTGGTCGCACGAGCGATTTTCACATCGCGGATGTACCGGGTCGTCTCGTTGAAATCTCATATTTTCGCTCATATCTTTGTCGAAATCAATTTTAGCGATATTAGATCGTAATTTTCGGTAACAATGTTATTCTACAAAATTTCTGATACTTATACGTTACTGTGGCAACATATAGTTAAACGTTAAGTAAAAATTGTTGGTATTCATGTTTTTTTTTATTGAAATCAAGGAATGCAATACCTTGCGAGTAAACATCGATCGAAATGTTAGTTAAGATATCGTCTAATTGTAAGCAAAAATTGATACACTGTTTAAATAATATTCCATTCAAATTAATACTCGTTAAATTTATAATTTTTTATTTATAATTGATAATATCGGCTTTATGCTAAAATCTAAATCAATATGAGTTGTATTAAAGCTAAAATCATCTGATATGCAGTCTTAAACTTTAACCAACAGTGTGTTTTTTTTGCAGTGTGAATTTTCGCAATTTCACATTGAGAAAAGGGTACTTAAAAGTTTACTTGTGAGAAATATATTTATTTCACTGAAGTAAATTTTTATTTATTAAATATGGTGACATAAAATTTTACTCCTGGCAAATAAGCCATCTGTTTTATTTTCTTATAATTACTGAAATATATTTTACCGAAATGTACAGTGACTCGCATTAATATTCGGACATCATAATAATAGAAATATAATTTTTATAGAATTAAGAAATTTACGGTTTTTTAATCATTGGAAACGCTCATTATAAATGTAAGAAACATTAATTTTCTTTATTTAACTAATGTAGTTTTCAATATAAAAAATATTGAATAAGTTAATCCTTAATTATAGAATTACAAAAATATTCAGATATATTTACTCAATATATTTTATATTTACTGATCCTCGGAAAGTTAGTTTATTCCTTATTTGTTTATCGTGAAGTAAATCATACAAAATATGTGACTTATTTCATGTTGAATTAACCTAATTTCCCCAAGATTATACAAGTTAACAGTGAAAATACATAAAGGCAAAAATAGTTCATTTGATGCCAACTTGTTATTTTTCATTATATAAAAAAGGCAAATCATATCGAAAAATCGGTAAATTAATAAATTTGACTAAGAGTACGGTAGCAAATATTGTAAAAAGATATGTTCGTGAAGATGGCATTGAATCAATACTTCAGAAAGGACGTCCAAAATTACTTGACGGGATAAACGTAAAATTATTAGGAAAATAAAAATAAATCCTGGATTAAGTACTACAAAATTGACCTCAGAATTATACAAAGAGATTAGCAAGAAGGTACATCCTGATACAGTTCGTCGAGCATTAAAAGAAAGTGATTATAACGGTTGAGAGCTCATAAAAAGCCGTTTATAAATGAAGCGAATCAGAAGAAAAGATTAATTTTCACCAAGGAATTTATTTCTAAAGAACAAACATGGTGATGTAATATTCGCTGATGAGAGCAAATTTAACATTTTTGGATCTGACAGATGGAAAATGATATGACGAAAAGCAAACGAAGAATTCAAACTGAAATTTGAAGCCAACTATGACACACAGCAGTAGAAGTTTAATGGTTTGGGGTTGTATTTCAAGTAAAGGAGTGGATGAATTAGTTTTCATTGACGGAATTTTGGATAAAAATAAATATTTAAGTATTCTAAAAGACAATTTAATAAAAAGTGCTAATAATATGAATATACGAGGTAGTTTCAAATTTTATCAAGCAATGATCCAAAACATAAATCGCAAATAGTATAAGAATATTTATTATACAAATATATTTATTATACTGTCCAAAAATATTACATCCTCCACCACAGTCACCAAATTGAAATCTCATAGAAAATTTATTAGCCTACAAGATCAAAAGAAGAATTAAAATTACGATTAAAAGAGGAACGCGCATTATACCAGATTATTTAACAAAAATTATTTCTAACATGCCTAAACATTTGCAGCATGTTATTAAACAAAAAAGTTATCCAACAAAGTATTAAAATTATTATTATTTCGTTTTTATATATATTTATTATATCTTGTTAAGTGTCCGAATATTTTTGCGATACCAGAATTAAGCAAAATTCTATCTATAGTTTAATATTCGAAACTGTATCATATAAATGTTATTATAGAAATAAAATTTCTAATAACTATAATGAATTTTTCAATTAAAAACAAAAGCCGTAAATTTCTTACTTTAATAAAAATTAAAATTTAAAAGGTAATTTTTAAAGTATCATGATGTCCGAATATTAATGCGAGTCACTGTATTTCGTCATCACAACCATCATCGCAAACAAATTTTTTCATAACTCATCGAAGAAATATCGAAGAAAACATCGTAAATAATTTTTACTTTGCAATACTTTGACATTTTTCTCTCGGTGCATTTATTATCGACCAAGACGTGATACAAGAGATGGAGAATTTTTAAGATTCCATGTCGCAGCAATTCGCACGATTGCACAATCGCGAGAGCGCCGATCACCGGTAGAAAAGAAGTGGTGACAGTCGGCGGGAGATAAAAAGACTAAAATTCGAGGTCGATGCTCCACTTTTCTTCCCGACCAGGCGGCTCGGCCGAAGAAGAGCTCTTCGTGCTTCGCGTTTATGCCGAATGAGTCAGTGAGTCAGTGGCCCCGGCCTCCACAAGGCGAATGTGCGTATGTGTGCGTGTGCGTGCGTGCATGCGTGCGTGCGCCGTACGTGCGGAGACGCATGCATACGGGCGTGTTTCCTTTTCTTCATCTTTTTCTCCTCTACAAAGAAGAGAGACTGACTCCTCCGGAAGGATTTATGTGCGGGATGATAATGGAACGTGATGAATTAGTTTCGTCGGTGCCGGGGAGTATTGAAGAGAGCGCGTGCATGTGGAAGCATGGCGTGTTTCGTCGAAAATAATGCCATCAATCCGGTTTTTGACGTTGTCGTTGTGTACTTCGTCTCGTCCCCTTGAGAATCGACTTAATTTAGAGCAATTAGCTCGATAAAGACACTTCTTTACGTCGATAAAATAAATAATATTTTAATGCGGAGAAAGAAATAAGATAAAATTATATATGTTTACTGATTTAATTTTATTAAAGAAATTTAATCATAATCTTGTTTTATTTTAATTTATTACTAAAAGTGTTGATTAATCTTGACTATTTTTATTAGGACGATTTTAGGCAAAGAATGACTATCAAGAAAAAAGATTAAAAAAAAAGATTCAATTAATTGAAAGATTCAATATAAGTAAATTGTCTACAAGTTTCCGTGATTGTGTTAATAATATATTTATAAGGTAAGATAAGATGTAATTCAAAAATACATAATTGGAATGTATTTAGCGTAATTATATCTTATAAATATATTATTATCCTTCCTTTCGTCTGCATCGTTGTTTGTCACTAACATTGTTTGCACTGTGCAGGGTCTTTCATGCCAATATCAAATTTCTTCTACTAAATAAAATAATTATGAAAACAAAGTATCCAAATAATTATAGAAAAATCCAAATTATAGATATTATCACAAAATTTTTTTAATATTTAGAAACAATAAGATATTTGTGAAGCTCATTAAATAAGCAAAAAAAAAGAATATTTGATTACTGTAATAATTTAAAATAAGTTTAACTTCTTTTTCGTTTTTCTCGCAATATAAAAGCTTATTTTTTTTGCGTATAATTGCATTCTAGAATTTGCGGAAATGCCTATTCGCGATTAGTTTGTCAATTCGGTAATGGAGTTTCGCTTTTAACGGAACGATCCAAACGCGGCGCCGAACGCACTGATCAAAATTGATTTATTCTCATTGAGAATGCAACTCGATCGCGTCGGATCAACCTTGGCCTTGCATCGCACGCAACAAGTATGTGTACATACGGTGCGCGCGCTCGCCGGCGTAGCCCGAATGTTTACAGAATACGTGGATCCGTTATCATCACTGCGTCACACATACGAGCTCGCGCGCCGGAGTTCATTTACTCCAATTTGTTTACGTTCACGAGGAACGATTCAACCACGGGGTACTGGCCTCGACCTGCTGCATCTCGGTGTTCGTACATATTTCATATATGTATGCGGAACGATTGTATCAATTGTTGTATTGATGAACGGAAAATGTTTACCTTTTGTTTATTACGATTTTAAATATTACTATGATTGCAGTAGTAGACTATTTTCAGGAAATCTCTTATCTCTCTCTTTTAAGAGAAAAAAAATTAAGAGATTTTCTGAAAATTGTCTATTACTATGTTTTTTTTATTATGTTCTTAAAATGGGATCTTTTTATGAATATTTTTTTTATAAATATATAATTAACATAAAAAAATCATTGAATTTCTGAATTGATAATATTATATTATCTCATTTTTCTTTATAAAGAAATTTTATTACTCTCTAAAATTTTAGGAGTGAAATTTAATTCTAAAGAGTGAAATCTTTCACTTATACGAGTCACTCTGTTCAACTTAATTGATATTCTTTATCATTTTTTAGAATTAAATTCGAAGAATTCCACTCGAAAAATTTTAGAAAATAGGAAATTAGAAAATTATTTTTATGCAGGAATAAAAATTATACTTACAATTTAAATTTATAATAATTATGGAAGATATATTTTTCTATGTCGAATTAATATTCAAAAGTAAATTTTTATTAGGATAAAAAACAACTTTACCTACAATAAAATTCGTAATATAAAATTTCAAGAATGGAATATACTTATCGTTAATAATCTGACAGGATCGATTCGGAGATCCGACGATTTCCAAATTGTCGTCGATCGAGCGCGACGTTTACGACTCCCAGCACACGCATCGCTCGTTGCCACCGCTGATCCAAGACGATCGTCCGTAAAGATCACGATCGAAGATAAATGCTGAATTCCAGCGGCACGAAATAGCGTACGGGCGCACTATTCCGTAATCTGTGTCTTAATTTCTAGCAGCTGAAAGCGGTCGTCTTCGGTGGGGCTCCACAATACCGGGTATTCACGCACGCGCATATGTGTGAGAGTGAGATTAAAGGGCGCCGACACTACGTGTGAGAGACTTCCAACACTAATAATACCTACGAGAGGGTGGAGACGTGCGGCGCGCATACCGCCTCGAAGGCGACCCATGGAAACTCGTGTATAGGGTGTCCCAGAATGTCCTATCGAACACGATTCAGACCGGAAGATGAATTAGCTGGATTTTTATTTTAATATCGTAGATTGATAGATGCGCATGCTTTGAAAACGAATTGAAACAATCCTGGATGATGCGGACGTAGATAACGTATATTTCTTTCTGTTTAATTTTTATCTTCAAGATACATTAATTTTTGTAATTAATTATATTTTCTGTGCATCATTATTTGCTAAATCGACTTAATTAATATTAACTTTAATTAAATTTATTAATTATTTTTTTGTTTATTAATAATTGGATACGAATTAAGTGGACTTTAAGCTTATATTTTTCACATGGCTTATGTATTTTATTTCCTCCGATTTAAAAGATTTAATATGTGAAAATTGAAGATTTACAATAAATGTTTTTCTTCAAATTTTTATTGGACAAGACTTAATCTAGAATTTATCATTGAAAGGACGCACGGTATGTGCGTACAGGGTGAGTCACGGAACTGGGACAGACGAGATACCTCTTCCCCTTGGAAGCAATTCAAGGATGGGGAGAGAAGGGAAGGCAAACAGTTTAATTCTACTTTTCCGAGAAGTTTACCTCTCCACAGTCTGACAGCCGGGGAATGCGGTTGCATCTCTTCTTTTAAAAACCATACCAACACGTGTAATCCGTGTTTACCTTAGGATTGTCCAGATGTATGTTATTTGCTTGATACAAAATTCTTCAACTTATTTATATTTCATTGATTTTTTTTATCAAAGTTAATTTTATTATACATTTTATGTAGTAAGAAGATTCGATTCAATTCTGCCAATAAATTATATTTGAAAAGATTTATAACTTTTAATAAATATAATTGATAATTTTGCAAATTAATTAAAAAATTATATCAAATTTGAGATGACCGTATAATGCGTACACAATAACATTGTCATCTTATTTTTGTGGTAATAAAATAAGAAAATAATTATACATTGTAAAGAAAATTGCCTATTGTTTGTTTTAATTTTTCAATCTGTCTCGAATATTTCGCACTCTGAACATATAGGGAATATTACGGAGAAATTTTATGTAACATATGATTATGGGAAATTACACGTTAGAATATAGGAGTAACTATCTCATTACATGAATTATGGTACACGAAAGATCATCTTCAAGCAACATGCTAGACGATTGAAGTTATTAATTTTAATCAGCGTTAATGTATTTAAAAGAGTTTTATTTTTCATCTTCTTTCCTAATGTAAAAGATTTTAATGAAATAATTTTAATAAAATCTATAAAGATATTCGCTATTAAGTAATTAATTCGGCTTTCCTCGCTGATTTTCTTTTTTTATGGAAATAACAAACAGATAAAAATTAGTATCAATATTAGTATTCTCTATACTAATTATATACTATATAATAATATTATTATATATATAATATATATATAATAATAATAATATTAGTATGCTCTATTGGATTTTCTAATGGATTTTTAAATTTTGTAAATTAAAAATTTTGATCAAGACGTTTTTTTGCAGAATTACAATAAAAAAAGATTGCAATTATTACAAAAAGATTATAATTTTTTCTTTAAAATGAAAATTTTTTGAAATACTGTTGATTATATTTATAAGTCTTTTCAATTATAATTTATTAACAGAATTAAATCGAGTTTTCTTATTATATAAAGTGTATAATAAATGGCAAGTAATTTCAATGAAAAATTAATTAAATATAAATAAGTTGATATCAAGCAAATAATATACTGACTTGAGAGCCATTTCGATCAATTCCGAATAACTTAACCAGCACTATTTTATTAAATAATACGAGTAAAACTATCAAATTAATTAATTAATAGAATTATATTTAATGTATCGAAAAAAATTAAAAACAATGAACTATATATTAGAGATATTTTGTTTTAAGTAATGCTGATTAAGTAATGCGTCGATTAAAGTTAATCCTCTAGTTAATCGGAGTTGGCCGAAATGGCCCTGAGTAATCCTAAGATAATGGAGATATCTTTCACTTTTCACCCTAGGGAGTCTAGTGAAGAAGTAAAAAAAATTACATGATTACCTTGAAGTTCGCACAGGTGCAAAATGTCAATACAAGTTTTCTTTAGTTAAGTTCGACTTTCATCAAATGGCAGGAAGCTTTCACGCGTTCTTAACACATGAAAAATCTTAAAGACACCGACCGTCACGCTTTTCCTCGACTTTCATAAGGGACGAAAAGGAGGAGTGTACCGGACATCGATGCGCCTAGGGGTCGATCCGTCCCTTTCATCCTTGCTGAAGGATACACGCCCACATGAGCTGGCGTCGTTCGGATGCCTTTCATCTTCCGCCTATCGTACGATGTCCTCTACCTGGCTCCCGTTGTATATACATGCATATGCGCATGTCTAAAGTCCTTAAAATGTTCAAATAGAGCTCTCCTTGCACTCACAATTTTGTGTTGAAAGATCGATTTGATCCACGTCCTTTTCTCGGGACATCGACTATTTCTTTAGGTTGACAATGTTATTATCACGAAGATCAACGTTCATTCAAATCATTGATTTTCTGGAGAATATTTTTTTTTACCCTCTTAATTTTTGAAAATTTTTTCTATTTTTCTATTAATTTTTATGTAATTCTTCAAGAAGAATTCTTCTTACAGAAAAATATTCTAAATGAAACCGAAATCAGAGGACCTATTAATTTCTGTATAAGAAAACATGAAAAATTTTTATACTCTTACATTCCAGGCCAAAAGTTTGGAAACACTTAATTTTTAGAAATTAACATTTTTTATTATTTATTCAAATATCCATAACAGTATTTTACAGCAATAATTCTTTTAATTCTTCAGATTCAATAATGGCAAATGAATTATTGAATCTGAAAAAAGTGTGTGTGTGTGTGTGTGTGTGTGTGTGTCTGTGTGTGTGTTAAAAAAAACATGTATATTAAAACAGACGATTGAGTAAATAATCAAAACTATCAATTGTTAAAAAGTGTTTTCAAATTTTTGATTTGTATGTCCTTAAACATCTTTCACTTAAACATTTTTCACTCGTTAGAATTTTTTTTCAATTTTTTATCTATAATATAAAATTCTTTGAGGGGGATATCAAAACTATATATTGAAATATTGAAAATGCAATGATAAACTTTACAATATGGGGTTGGTCGAAATAAAAGGGGGAAAGAAGAACAGAATACTCGCGAGTCATCTGTCTTGTCATCTATCTCAAAAGCTCGTTACTATTCGCAATTCGACCTTTGGATTTCCCTTTCGAATAGACATCACTGTGGAATTCTCCGGTCGATTAGAGCACCAGTCAGATCGAGTTTCTTGCGGATACTTTCGAGCTGTACCTACCGCAAGAATCTCTTCGTTTATCCGACAGGGTGTATCGCGGTGAGTTACGTGCACGCGCACGCGGAGTATTCTGGAATTCACGGCGCGCGATTGAAAGAAATGAAAACCGAAGAAATACACACGAGACGTTTCGCGAGTTGTGCTAATTTTCACTTGTGATAGGGTTTTTAGCTTTGTAAACTTAACACCCTTTCAATATCTTTGATAGAAAAAAAATTAAAATCTTTTTTGCTCCTCGTAATATAACAGCTACACTGTTAAATTTATAATGTGAAATTACACCCAATTTGAGTTATTTTTAATTAGTTCAATATTTAAACTGTTTATAAAAAAAAATCATTCCTATAAGTCGCTGCACCCAATAAAACAATAAAGTTGAACAATTTTAGAAAATGTATTAAATTTAGCCCAAATTTAGTTTATTATTTATTAAATGTACACATTAATATAGACGATATTTATTTTGAAACTAATCATACAAATAGATTGACATTGGGTTATCAATTGTTGTGCTCCTTTGATCTCTAACAGTGTAATCCAAGTTTAAAATCGATGATTGTGTATTGTGTGGACGGTATAATCGACGAGCAATAAAATAAGAGAATCGCAACGAGAGTGGAGATGAAGGAGACACAAAGAGCCCGACGAGGTGAAGAGGGTGAGAGTATTCCGAGCGGGCGATCAGCGCTCGTCTCTCGAGGAGGGCACTCTCGCGAGAGAAGCGAGGCGACCGTCGCGCTTAACGAATTTATGTTACTCGTACTTTTAATGTTTTTTATGGCGCGACACGAGCTGCGCCGAGAGATAGCAGACAGCATAACAGGATCTTATGTCAACGATGGTGGTCTCCGCGCCGCGAGCTTGTAATATGTAGATACTGCCCACCGCCAGGAGAAACCCCATAAGGCCCGCGGTGAGAGAGACCACTTACGGGAAAAAGGGGGGAAACTATCTTTGCCCCCTCCCCCTCCTCCCTCTTCATCTCTCCTCTCTTCATCCCTCTCTTGGTCCATCCTCCCGTTTTCCTCTCTCAAGCGCTGCCGCGTGTGTGGATGCTATATAGACGTCTCGAGAGCGACTCGTGGCGTCTCGACTTCCTTTTACTTCTTCTTCTTCTCCTTCTTCTTCTTCTTCTTCTTTTTCTTCTTCTTCTTCTTCTTCTTCTTCGTCCTTTCTGTTTCTTTCTCGAAACGGTCGGTGAAAATACCGGTGTGTGCTTTCTGAGAGATGATATACAGGGTGTCTCGTAATTCCCGATCATAACTTTAACGGCAGATTTTCGAATCAACTTTGGAAATATCGTGTGTGTGTGTGTGTGTGTGTGTGTGTGTGTGTGTGTGTGTGTGTGTGTGTGTGTGTGTGTGTGTGTGTG
>Ga0157364_1003931_pt1 | contig 14640 bp, 9 predicted proteins | sample AttsexASBM2_FD_111476 | JGI IMG/M metagenome (GOLD analysis project Ga0157364, IMG submission 111476) | Fungus gardens microbial communities from leaf cutter ant in Ribeirão Preto, State of São Paulo, Brazil - Atta sexdens ASBM2 | ecosystem: Host-associated > Fungi > Mycelium > Unclassified ... | reverse complement strand
TCTCTCTCTCTCTCTCTCTCTTTAGAAAAAGAGAGACAACAGCTGCTTTCGCAATGCGATCTCTATGCTCGATCATTCCGCGCCGTACAGTCCGGCTCATTAAAAGTGAACGTTCTTGTTCCGCCTGTTTCCAGCAGAGTCATATACGTGATTCGATGACGAGAACGATGATGACGACGACGACGACGACGACGACGACGACGATTATATGTTAGGCTGGGCCTATATGTAACACACATTGCGGCTAGATTGAAATCAGTACAGAGAAGAAACCGAGCCGAACTGGTTGCACATGAATGTGCAAAAATGGGAACATAATCATGCGGGGACGACGAGTCGCATACGCTTACGAGGGTCTTTGAACCATCAGAGAGGGAAAGAGTGCGGACGCTTTTTCACCACCTTTCATCTCCTCACTCGGCCGCGTTCGCGATATAAATTTACGCCCGCCTCGAATGGATTGAGATTTTATCCGATCGTAAATGTCGGTCGATCTCGCAGCACTCTCGCGCTCATTTCGCGCGATCGCAGATCTGCAATCTTATGTTTCAACGCATTCAATGAATTACGTCGATTATGATCGAAATGCATCGTGCGAACTCATCTGCGGAAGATAAAAAAAAATCAAATACGTGATTTAATAATTTAAATTCTCCTCAATTGTAGGGATTCTTGCTACTTATTTTAGTTAATCATATTTTTTTCTAAAAAAAATGAACAAAATGATTGCAATTCTGTGCACAATCAATGCTAAAAGTACAAGAAAATAAAATAACAAATACGTATATAGAGTAATCTTTTTTTCACATATCGAAAATAATAGTCCCTAGAAATAATTAATGTTTATTAGTGTAATGGTCATAATTAATCAGAAATATAAATTGAATTATTTTTTCCTATAGATATGTATGTATAAGAATATTTTAATTTCCCACGTTGTTATTAGCAAGCAATTACACCGACGTGAGTAGATTCACGCGTGTCTCGAAGAAAATTATTAGTATCAAAATTATTAGTATCTAATAATGGGTGTCACTGACACGCTGGTTATTATTACACAATCCGCATAATATTTCATCTTGATTTTATCGAGAATCACTCAAGCCGGTTCGACTTTTTTATTATCACAATTTGTGGTAAAAGAAAAAAAAATCAACCTGCCGTGGTGACGTGGTTGAATTATTGCACGTCGCCGCAATTCGATTTGAAAGGACATGCCGTCGTTGTCGTCGCAAGCATCGAGATATCTAGGTGAAGGTGTGCGATTAGGCACTTCGCAGACCGCGGTAGTGGTGCATTTACCAGTTTCGTTGAGCAACGGTAAGTCGCGCATTGATCGACGGGAATTCTGTATCGCCCGCTCGCTCACTCGCCTCATTGCTCGATTTGCTACTGCACTTCACTTTGCGATCCGATCCGATCCGGATCGATGGTGAACCACCTACTTGTTACCTGCATGCGCGTTACCGCATCGATTGCGCGATTAGTACGTCCATTACATGGATAGAGGAAAAGGTAATAGGAATACGCGCGATATCCCATTATGTCATTGAACCGTAAAATGCGGCGTTTAATTCTGTGGCTTGAATTTTACAGGCGCAATATATTCCAGTGATACAAACACAGATTATTCCGACCATGTCACAGATTTAAAATCTTTATGTAATTTTCAAAAATTCATCGCTTAGTGTTTTAAATATCTCGATTGTCCTTCTTACAATGGGTCTGAACTACTCTCTAAAATTTTTGGAGTTGAATTTCTAAAGAATGAAATCTCACTTTTAAAAATTGACAATTGGGCTATTGTTTTTCAATCCTGGATCAATTGTCAGTCTTTGTCACTCTTTAGATTTAGTTTTTACTTCAAAGATTTTAGAGAGTAGTATACACTTTTGGACCTTAAAGTGAGATAAGTACATATTTAGCGAAAAAGAGAGTTCTAGTGCAGTCTAGTGCAGGAATAAAAAAAATAGATCTAATTATCGTCAAAATTGTAATAGATTTTGTTGAAAATTGAGATATATCGGAAAGAGATATCGTGATGTGACGATCGCGAGTACCATGATTGGCCCTTGTTACAATTGACTTCAGACGGTTTCGTAATGTTCACCTTGACTTAAATCTCGCCAGAGGTGATTTCGTCGCCGTCACTGTACTCGCGATGTCCGCAGCCCGCTCGAACTTGCAACACCGAGCCTCTACCGTTGGCTTCCCTACCTGTTGCACGTCGGACCAGGCTGGTTTTTCCTCGGGTTTACCTCCCCGTTTCCACTTTGCGTCGCTGAGGAGCTCAGCTGCCACGGAGATCAGAGTCGCATCTGGAATTGTGAAGGCTGTGGACATTCGTTTCATCGCACTCGCATCTTTACCCAGCATAATTTTCTTAAACGCTCCCGCGCAGTTTCCGAAATAGATAAGACTTCGGAGTTGTACTTTAATTATTTCTCATATATTATTTTTACATTATTTTACTACTACTACTTTCAAAAAAAAAAAAAAATCGATCAAAATGAGCAAAATAAAAAAGTGAAAAATATTCTCTTTGGAATGGAATCTAAACACTAAAAAATAAAATCTCAGTCTTAAAAATTGGCAATCGAATCATTTTATTTTATAACACTGACTCAAGTTTTTTTCATTCTTTAGAATTAGATTCCACTCCAATGATTTTAGAGAGTATATCGACGTAAAGTAACTAACATCTTTGTCCGCATTCATCTGTAATGGACAAATAATTAGTAGTTAGGAATACGTGTGGATACTTTCATTTCGCACAATTGTGTTTCAAGCGATCGCCTTTGTTACCATCTCGAATTCCGCGGCATTGTTTATGAAAAATCGACCTCGATCTTTTCTCTTCAGACTCCAGACGATTCTCAAGCTCTTTAAACGTTCGCACGAGAGAGTAGAGCCAAAGATCCGTTGGACCTTGACGCCGCCGTTGATGTAGCAGCAGATTCTACCCGCGGAGAATCGATTCCATGAGCCGCGGAAGTCGGAACAAAGGAATCGATTCACCCAGTGGCGGCCACCTAATCCTCACAAAGCGCCTCACGTCGCCACGAAGTCGAAGTTTACTTTTCGTGCTCAAACATAACTCGGGGGCTTTCGGAAGCGCGTTTGCGCGACAGCGAACGTAGAGCCGACGGCGGGACGTGGGGTAGGAATGAAAGCCGGGACGAAGAAGGTGGGTGGGCGGGCCAGGGAGGGTTAAACACACATAATCCACCGTTTTCCGCTGTAACTCGTAACTCCCGCTCGTATTTTCTGTCGTTTCTCTCTCCGGTTCTCTCCTTCCTTCTCTTTCTGCCTTCTCCCGTCTCGCTCTATTCGGCCTCCTCTCCCGAAATCCCTCCGCGGATAAACTATTTCTGTATTCTCGTAACGGTGCCCAACGAGAGATGGAGAGAGAGAAAGATGCAACGGCGTAATGCAGCGAGCTGCATCTTTGAAACTTCGAGAGAATCGAGTACTGTCGTGACTTGATGGGCGATGCGGGCCTATTCTTTTACGAACTAATGACGAATTACTTTTGAGACAACAAGACTTTTTTCTGCTCGATAGAATTCATTCAGACGAGAGCTCTCCTAAACTTAACAGTAATCTCTTCAATGAAATATAAATATCTCACTTGTCTTTTATTTTAATATGCTTTTAGATTTCTTGAGTCTGCCAAATTTAGGATTAGTGAATTTTATTTTTATTTCAGGGCTGCTACAAATTCCTCATTCTAAAATTCCCAAATTTTTCCCTGATTTCAATAATACTTGAAATTTTTTGTATTTTTATCCTGATTACAAACGTAGCACTGTAAATTATTAATATATTAATGCTTACATTTAATTGTTAAATTGAGAATACTAAAAAAAACTGCGTAAGTGTGATGTTAATCTTCTTTAAAGCTAAGAATTTTAATTTCCCAGAAAATTTTGCAATATTCTCTGATTTTTCCCTGGTTTCTCTGACCGTTTTCAATTTCCTTGACATTTCTCTAATTTTCCTAATTTCTAATTTCATGATTCCGTATTCGCTCTTCGGTAATCATTTATTTGAAGAACAATTGTAACGTTGCGAAATTATCCTTCAATATTGGGCGCAACGCAGAAGGGAATTTTTCCGATTTTTTATAAGGCTTAACAAACATTAAGCATTTCGCAAATTTAACGAGTCGCAAATCATGCCGACTGCGAGAAATACTGGATCGATAGTATCATATCACAGCCAATGCGATGGCTTGGAAATAATGCTCTGATGCTGCGCCGAGGTATTTGACCTCTTGCAAAAAAAAAATGAAACAGAAAGTAAGAGGCGATTAAGATATCGCGCCGATCCACGATTAATGATCTGGCGTGAAACGAGGGGCAGATAGGCACTGTTGTAAACAGCGCTCGCCCCCTCGAATCAATATCCGATTCGGTTTACATTTTTCTATGATCTACATTATTATCGAGCGAATGTTGCGCTATTGAACACCCAGAGAAAAGATTGTTTCGATTTAAAGAAATTTTCTTTGCTATACGGTTAAAGAAATAATTTCTTTGATTTGTGAAAAAATTTCTTTGATTTAAACATTATTTTTTTAAATCAAATAAAATGACGTTTAAATCGTGATTTCTTAGATTTGAACATAATTTCATTAAATCAAATAAATTTTATTTGATTTATCAAAAAATAATATTCAAATCAAAGAAATTTTTTTCTTTAATCGTATAGCAAAGAAAATTTCTTTAAATCGAAGCAACCTTTTCTCTGGGTGAATACTATCTAGAATACATTATACAAGCTTTTTGAGGCTTAACTCTAGTCTAATCGTGGAAGCGTTCGAGTTTAATTATGTCGAAAATCGATAGAAAGAAACGATAGGAAGTTGTGCGTAAATTCTGTAATTTTGATCGATATCGGAAACATCATAAGAGGGATCATAACAATTTATATCAGAAATAAAATAGACGTCAATCATTTTAAACGCAATATTGAAGCTTTATGTTATTACGCGATAAATCGCAATCGCTCGCCAGTTTCGTTCGATGCGGTGCCCCCGAGCTTAATTCCCACGATTTTTTAGCGCGCAGACGTTACTTGACTCTCACCCGGAGTGCAACGCTTGCGTTTCGTCTGCGACGGAGTATACACGCGAGAGATTGCAAGCGTCTCTTGTGGGGTCTCTTGTCGGGCCAAGAGAAACGGGAAGGAAAGAGAGATAGAAACGTGTGCATGCACGGAGCGAGAATGCATCGATACACACACACACACACATACATACACACACGTAAGGACTTCTACGTACGTATCGCGGGGGGGAGGGGAGTAAGCACACTTGCTCTGTGTATCGTCTGGTGGAAGGGGTGCGCTGGACCCCAGCCTCCTCCGTGCCGTGTGCGGTGTGTAGCCTACGAGTCGGGTAACACAAAACCAGTCGTCTCTCTACTGGCTAACCAGCTGGCCGTTTTACCTTCTAATTCCTTTCTCTTTCTCTCTTTCTCTTTTTCAATTGTTTCCGCCGTGGGACGTTCCATGCGCGAGTGCAATCCTCTGTGTACATACTATAATCGTTTGTTTGAGAATATTGTGTATCAATAGAAAATACTCCAATGTGGAGAGTGTAGCTAATCGAGGGTTACACCGCACTGCGAAAACCGTGTGTTGTGGTAGATTCGTGCATGACACCGTGTGATGCAATTGCATTCGTGTCAACACGAGTACGCGTATTACGACGAGTGGGATTCGACCAGCCCGAGAAAGTGTCAGGGAATCGAGTGCGTGTATAGACACGGTCGATGTGTTTTGCAAAAGTAGCAAGTGGTCTCCTTTTGGCGTCATGATTCAACGTATTTAATTGTTACGCGGATTATTTATTCTGGTTGAAGACTTTTCGATGTTATAATTTGTGCAATCTGTTTCATCAATATAATTTGTTATCGACATCCCATTGCGACGTCGAACGTGTCAAAGGCGATAATTTCATCGTTCAATGAAATGGATTCCGTCGATTTGTCGAGCCATCAAAAATTCCATCTCGTTTTTCACGATGCAAAATCAAAGACGATTCTTCCATTGCGAAACTCGGGCGTTTCGCCTCGCGACTTTCACTAGTGATTAACGATTATTGCGAGCAAAGAGTATAACGAAATTGCGCTGATCCACTAATAATCGTCGATCGTTGCAGTTTCTGATCAAATGATCGCGAGCTCTCGAGTTTCACTAAATGTTAATTCGTCGTGTATCTGTGATAAATAGCGACCGTGACGCTCGATGCAAGGCCGTTTCGTCGTTACTACGATCACTATTTAGACGGTGACAGAATCCACGCGATCGCCAAGCGCGGTTGGATATGCCAGCCGAATAATAATTCGAATCGCGAATATTGGAAGACGTTCAAAAGTATCCGTTTCGGATACGCCGACGACGAGTCGCGTCGGCAAATCGCGACGGATTGGAAGAATTACGCGCATCAACGCTGGAACTGTGTCAAGGTGGCAAGCGGTGCGTGATCAGCGGTAAACTGTCAAACCTATCACCACGACAGTCATCTGCGATTAATTTCATCTCTCATTTCACTTAATACGCCTTCACCGACCAAGAGGAGTTCCCTAGAAAATATTTTTAACGACGCGAGTAATGAACACCGTTGGATGTTCCACATGATTTATAAGATTCCGCGATTTTATAATTCACGAGGATAGATAGCTGGTTGCAAGTCAGGTTTTATTTGCACGGCGTCAAGACGTATCGAGTGGTGGCGAAGGAAATTACATGACTACTAACGGAATCGAGATGGATCGGAGTTTCAAGAACAACGCGGACTTCAAGATGAATCAACAGAACTTCAAACTGAGCGATTTTGGGATCGACGTGAAATCCGGCCATGAATCGAAGATCACCGGTCAGAATAATCAGTGTAAAACTCGGCGAAGTGTTCAGGTCACTCGATACGTTCACGCGGAGAACGCGCACGTGCGACAGATTCCGATGAGTCCTGGACGACTCGCAAGCGGCTCGAATCTGCTGCAGGTCGTGTGCAATCGTTCTCGCGCCAATCCGCTGATGACTTCCAATAGCAACCAGCACAGGAACAGTCCAAGTCAACTTGGACAATTGCAGAACGTTGCTGCGGCGGCGGCGACAGACCGATTTCTGACGTCCAGTCCGAGCAACCTGTCCGGAACCGGTTCGATTATGCAGCTCAGCTCGTCGCCCAGTTATTGGAAACAATATGGGGGGCAGGAAAGCGGGGTAAATATTAACGAGAAGAATTGAAAGGAGGCGTATATCGTGATAGCGAGTGTATACCGTGGGAATACTCTCGATCGCCGTTACAATGCGACAAGCGGAAAGATTTTGCAGTCTGATTATCTTCGTTGTTTATTAGAATGAATTGATTTCGCGATCAGCAATGTGTGAATATTGTGTTGTCGGATGGCGTGTTGCGGATCGATCACATAGCATCGCAATAGCTAAGACGCGTTAACCGCTGGCGATAAATTCCTATCGATTTCGACGTTATCGAAATCGCGTCTATGAGGATGTCTAACGCGTGTTGGAAATTTCACGGCTCGTAAAGATTAGGGCGAACCAATGTCTTGCCGAATGCATTTGATATTATGACCAGCTGATATTTACCACTCGGACATTGCTTACGACCAGAACATCTGTTGGGGGAGAAACATTCTTAATCTTTAATTCTTAAAAGAATTAACTTAATACTTATATGTGACTTCGAATTGTATCATTTATCGCGCTTTATGTACTGTTGCTAAACACAGATGAGCAAAAAATGCCATATTTCATCAAGGCTTAATAATATTTCTTATGAATTTATACAGTTCAAGTAAACTCTGCATTATTTACAAATTTTAGGATGCTTATTGGCATAAAATTATTAAGTTTTCTAAGATGTGTTTTTGCAACATTAATATTAAATTGTTTGTCAATTTAATAATTATAATATCACTACTCCAATTTCGGTTTAGGGCCGTGTTTCAGAACTGACAAATAATTTATGCACAATTTCCTTTTGAAAATGGCATAAATTCACAAGAAATATTATTAGGCATGAAGAACTACCTTGAGCGAATATAATAATAATAATAATAATAATCATAATTTTAATGAGGTGTGAAGAAATACAAATTAACAATTTCTGAAAGCAATAGAATATATGACACTTTTTACTCATCATTTGATTTTCGCTTAATACTGTCTATTGTTAAACTTTTTAAATTTATCTTTAAAATACAATAGCGATGCACGACTTTTCGCGAGGGAAAGTGGGATGTTACTTGGTCCTGGCGATCGCTGAGACAGGAAATGTCTCTTGAGGTTCAGCCTCGACCTGGCCTCAAGTACATGGCTGTTGCGGCTCTCGTATCTAATGTTTGTCTCTCTCTCCACGTGGAGTTGTATTCATGGCGCGTTTCGCTTACAGAGCTAATTAGTATGTGCCGCCTTGCCGCGTATTAGGCGGTGGTCACAGTTGCATACGAAAGACACACACGAAGGGGAATGTCCCGTCCACTGTCGCCACCTGTGAAAGAATATCTCTACGGAATTCCAAGAATCTCCTATCCTTCAATCGTTGTCGATATCCGTTGTTATTTCCGTTGTTATTTTTTGGATTTTTTTTATCTACGAGTATTACTTCGACAGGAACAATCTTCTTATTAACTAGCTTTGTTAGATGGAAAGAATTCCGAATAACAAATCAAAAAATCAGCTGGTGCCAATGAATTAGATTATATCCTACTGTCAATATCCGTTTGTTGGGACGTAATTGAAAATTCTTTTTACGACGGAGGAGCGACGTATCATCGTGGTGAGCATCCGGTTAATTTACTGTAAGCGGATACAGCCCGTTATCGCGATTCAATCATAACTCATCCGACGTATGTATCTTGTCTCTCTCTCAATTAATGGGAATTAATTGATCACTGCGGTCGTTAATGCTAGCAGGTGTATTCTACTGCCAGAGTTACAAATAAATAAGAGTAGCTCTCTCTCTCTCTCTCTCTCTCGGTTAGAGAAGCTCTTTGATGCACATCGTCGTCGGGACAATTATATTAATTAGATTGTGAGATCGTTAAAGTGTCTGCGATACCTTTGTGCGCATCGTAGATACGTTCTCTTAACGTTGACAGTAAGATTTATGACTGTCATCGAAATGTATAGCGTTTGAATAATTATAGCTTGGGAAATCGGAAGAAGCTAAATGTTTTCAAGATGGGAGTTTCAAGATCTTTTTAAAAGAAAATTTCCCTGAATCGTATGAATAAAGAAATTGCCTACTTATAAGTCTCGAGCAAAAAGTAATTATGCAAACTGTAAGAAAATTAACTCTCCGTCTGCAATCTGGATCTTTTTTTTGTCCAGTCCGTTTTTTTTACAGTTCTAGACTTTCAAAAAATGAGGAAAAATTCAGGGTTACTTTTCAACATCTTTATTACATTATCAAATATATATATATATGACACTTGAAGGGGGGAGACTCCGCTCTTTTTTATTTCGAAGAAATTTGAAATGAAAATTTCATCAAAAAAAAAACCTAAATTGCAGACAGAGGTTTAATATAAACATAGAGACTGTTTATGAAAAAAATATTTGATATATATACTTGAAGTGCGCATTTTCTCTTTGTAGAGAATTTCGCCTTTTATTTCTCTATTTTTTTCTTCAATTTCCAGAGCTTTTAATTGAATTTAATATCGTAAAAATCTCAAAGTCGCGAAAGTTTTTAATTCTTCATAAAAAAAAGAATGATAATATTCTTCCCTTTTACGATAGCAAACATTTTAATAACTTTAGTTTTTAAGTCCTATGTCACAGCCTGTTTGCAATACTAATTGAAGCCATTAGCGGCTGAACAGGAATAAAACTCTGAGAGTAAAGCATGAGAGGACAAATGTAGGTATGAAGTTTGTGGTGAAGTTAAATACCAGATAATTCCAAATGTCGACGCATTTATAGGAAAATACGAAGGATTCGGTTTGAAGGACGACGTTGGCAGCCTCTCAAGACTGGTTTCCGCAGTTAATGTCGGGCTTTCGCAGATTTCCGTCTCGATAACTGTAATCGTAAAGCGAACCATTACGATAATCTTAACCTCGTTCATACGGATTTGCTTCTCGCCGCTGCGCTGTTTCGTTGAGCTTAAATTCTCGTTCATGCTTCCCAGATTTTACGATGTAAGAATTAACGACAAGGGATAATCGCGCGCAAATTCTTTTTGCGGGTCGAATTTTTACAGCGTTATAAATTTTTCGGTTATTTAATAACGAACCACAAAGGGAGAAAGATGTGATTCTCGAAGTGGTTCTCGAGCAACCTTGAAGATATTCGGTCAAACATGGAAAGGCATTCTGTCGCCTAGTTAATATATCGAAGGAGCAATTGCAATTACGAAACGGTTCTAACAAGTTGTCGGTCACGGAAAAGCGTAAACTAATTAACGCATAACTAGGCTGCACACTCTTTTTCTCTCATTTTTTTCTTTTCTTTTAACTTAAGAATATTCATTTGATTTTTTTAAATATAAACAAACACGTGTTTTTATACTCCAATTAAAATTATTATTAGTATCATTATTATTAACAACATATTGGCTATTACTAATTGTTTGCTTGATTTATTAATATTTGAGAATATTATGGATTAAAGAAAGAAAGAAAAAAGTATATTAAATAATATCCAAACAATTTCATATTTTTTTATCATTATGATAAAAATATCTCAGGTGATTCCCGATTAAGTAATGACATAAAATGCTCTTGCAAATTCGCATTCTCTGCGGCTTTGCATACGGGACAAAATTAGATATTATTAAAGCCATAATTTCCGATATTTGCTTCAAATACGAAGTCATATTTGGAATGAATCTGGATACATATGAATGGAGTTAGCGCGCTTCTGCGCTGAGTATTTAATAGATGCATAACAATGTAATAACGGCATAGTTGTATGCATCCTGTTGTTTGACATTACTACGTTACTCGCGGTCACATAAAGGAATGCGAGCTGATCTCGTTGCGATTCGCAACGTCCCAGCAACATCTCTGTTGAATGGCCACGCGGATGTAGGCGATCGTTCGGTATTCTCTACACGGTAATGCAGGGGAGGATGGTTCTTCGTTCCTGTCGACGTATCCTATCAACCGACGGAACTGCGTGCCGCTTGTAATTCTGCGCAACGTCGTCTTTTATGCGAGGACTTAAATCACATTCTCGAGAAGTGACTCGGTTCCTCTCTCACTCTCTCTCTCTCTCTCTCTCTCTCTCGCTCTTTCCCGGCGATACGGCGACGCATATTCTCTAGCGAATGATCCGAGAGAAGCGGGCGAACAAACGGAGTTCGTAGTCGCATGCCGAGAGAGGCCGATTCCATAGATTTGATCCTTTTGCGGCGGTCTGACTTTACATGGGCTCAAGTCGCATTCTCGTCGAGTGAGTCGACGCATTATAGCAGTTGAAAAAGAAAACTGAGTTTGCTTGCCTTCTCTCATTGTTCCTTATGAACTATTGTTTCTATATCGGTAAGTTCTTCCAGCACGTTTTTTTTTTCCTTTTGTAACGAAAATGTCGCCTGCTAGTTTGATAATTATGGTATTATAATAACAGCTAGGATAGTTTAGCGACATTTTGTCATTGAATGATTGAACTCAAGAAAAATAAATCTGAATCATATATTATTAAGCTCTAAGACTTGCTTTGAACCGAAAATGATATATTTCTCCTCTTATTTGTGTTTGAATCCAAGGAAGATCTCAAAATGCTTGCGTGAAGCAGATTTTTATAATGCAAATTTTGGAGGTAACTTTTTAATAGCATTCAGCTTGATAACATCGCCAATATTTGCACTTAATAACAGTTAAAAGTGCTATTTCCTGAAAAATAAGCCATAAATTTATTCATTTTACAGTTGATGAGTTTCTTTTGGAATTCGATCGCGCGGTGTTTCGATTTCGAAGTAACGAAGTTTTGCAGCGGCAAATTATTAATCGGTACAAGGTACACAGTGACTAGGAGGTGAGAAAACGCATTTCTCCAATATAGATGTGTACAGCGTTCGCTCGTTAAAAACTATCACGTAGTGCGTATCAAGCGGCTAATTGTTGATTATGCAGTCGTTTGTCTCTCTTACTCGGTGTGTGTGCGCGTTGCCGGTACGTCTAATAAATAATGTAAACCGCCGTGGATCTCTGGTCTCTTTTCACGTGGTGTACCTGGCGGTGGTGGCATCCATACGGAATTACATATGCACACCTGCCCTATGCGTTATAACGTTGTAAACCGACGGCGATCGGCGATGATGTTGGTAACGCTTGCGGAGGCGGGTTGTACCCGTCCCGTGTAAATGGCTTTAAGCCTCTTACGTCAGGTTTCCGCGGGTGGGTACTACTGATAATTAACAATTAGTGGGCACCAATTAAAATGAGGCTCGTCCGGCCGACCGGTTATACATCCGGAATGATCATCGCCTTATTCTAATGAGATTTTTATATCTTCGTCTAGAGCTTGTGTCAATTGAAATATAAAAGAAAATTTAGAGAAACAATTTTTAAAAAGTTTCCATATTAGACAATCTTGCTTGAAATGAATGGTTTTGCTGAAATATCTAAAAATGTAACTATTATAGAATCATGTTAAAACTTTTTACAATATTGTCAATAATGTTAAACGTTTTACGTAATTATTTTAATGATCCTACAAAATTAGTTCTAAATCTGTATTAATCTAAACTAAATTTTTAGATACTTTAGCAAAGTCGTTCTTTTGTAACTTTAATGACAATTCTTTTTCATCTGTTTTGAGTTTATTTAGAATTTTGTTTTAAGAATTAGAATTTTATTTTAAGAATAATATTTTAGAATTTAATTTAGTTGAAATTTTATAAGGAAGCGATTCGTAATTTTTTCAGGATCTTAAAAAAACTTGTAAATATTTTGTTATTGCGACATCTTGTGGCGGTTGAAGGTAATCGTTTTTTGATTCATGTATTTATATTGCTTTTTAGCCTGATCGAAACATCTCGATTTTTTTTATTTACACAATTAGATCGAGTTGATGACAAAGCATATCATTTCCTCTCAGCTGTGATTAATTCGAAAAACGATGTATCTAAATGAAGCCGCTTTGTCTTGGAGATTTTCGAGACAGCTCAGCGAAAATTACACGCGACTGCGCGTTTAGTCATCCGACGATTATGGCGCCGAAGTGTAGCGCATAAAAATATCTTCTCGCAAAAATCATGAACTCCACGATTCTTCAATGTAACCGCGCGACCAGAAGATTTCAACTTTTGACGTATTCTACGAATAAACTGTCGTATAAGTTTTCAAGAATAACAAAGCGTAATTTATAGTACACTGTTCACTGAATTCATGAAATATAAAAGAATATTCTCACGAGAAATGTACGATAAAATTATAGCCGATAAAGCAAATATTATTTTGATTGTCGCTAAATTGACTTCTTATCGTCTCTTCTGGGCTAGATAAATGCGAAATCTTTTCATACTACAGCGTAAGCACAACATCTGATCCGGTGACGGATGAAATAACGTCTGCTAAACAAATCTCAAATATTGCCGTGCCTAACTCGAGTTCTCGTCTCTCCCTGGTTGTTCCCTCGGTGATCGTGCTATCTTGATGCAATGATACGATAAGTACGATTCTGTGAAATTGGAGCTCTTAATAGGTTCACGGATAAGGACATCAGATAATTTGATATAACATGTAATCAATATTTCTTAGCACTTCAAAGATTTAAATTTAATATAATTTTTTTTTTATAGAAATTATGACTAAAATAAAATAATAAAAAATTGAGATAATATTAATTTTTAAATTATAAATAACAAAAAGTATGTCGATAAAAAAAAACAAAATTTTAATTTAACAACCAAAATTTGATTTAAGAGGAAAGTCTTATAAACGTAGTTTCAGATTCAGGATATTAAAATATTAGAACATTAGGATGTTAAGAACTTTTGTGAAATCATTTTTCAAAGGAGTGAATATGAATGTTTCTTTATTTTGTCAGCGTGATGTAATCGACGGTATATTGCATAATTCAGCATGTGTTTAATTCAGTTTCGCCTTAAGAAATTATTCAAGGCATGACATCTTTGTAACAAGTGCAAGTGTTCGTACGGAAAGACGTTCCAATTCCTTGGCAGCCGTTCGAAATGGCGCAACCGGAAGTCGTCCTGTGTCGTGTACATGCCTATTCCATCTACGGGTATTTCCTTTACGACCGCCCGCTTCTTTACCCATGGGAACCCATTGCGATCTTGTAACACACGAGGGAGACTATAAGAGGCATAAATTTAAGAAAAGAAGAGACACAGTCATTACCATAGCGTGCTAAACAGCTTTTATTGAGCCACGAAGTTCCCACATTTCTCCCCGTCTTCTTATGAGTGCCCCTATGGGTCGCGAATTAAGATTTTGCACGAGCATCCCAGTATGCCAACAACACAAGAAGTTAGGATGACGACGCAGTGTCATATCCGAGTATAAATGCTGAACAGAATAGATTCCAAAGTCTTGAATAATTTCTTAAATTGTAAAATTGAATATTGCAAGTGTCGAAGACAATTTTACGATAGTCGTAAAAATGAATAAAGAAATAAAAGAAATAATATATTAT
>Ga0157364_1003929_pt1 | contig 14643 bp, 7 predicted proteins | sample AttsexASBM2_FD_111476 | JGI IMG/M metagenome (GOLD analysis project Ga0157364, IMG submission 111476) | Fungus gardens microbial communities from leaf cutter ant in Ribeirão Preto, State of São Paulo, Brazil - Atta sexdens ASBM2 | ecosystem: Host-associated > Fungi > Mycelium > Unclassified ... | reverse complement strand
GTTCGTGCCAATGTTGAAAGAAAATTGAAACGCAGAAAATTTAAATTTTAGTACATATATTTATTAAATTATATAGATTAGTCGGCATGAATTTTCCGGACAATCTATAGAATTTTTATTCTTTATTTTGAAATCACTATAAGTCATGTTTCAATAATTTAAAAATTAATTCAAAATTAAACCAACTATAAAATGTCGTTATACTATACATAATCAGTATTGTGCAAGGTACTCTATTTTCAGTGTCTAGGTATAGATACTTTAAATGTATCATAAAAGTATCTAGGATACCCAGATATTTTTATTTTTAACATAAAATTTTAGAATAAATTTCATTTTGATGACAAATTGATGTTTTCATGATTATTTTCATGTCAAAATGACGACTGTTTGCTTGTTAGGTATCTATGTATTTTATATATGTAATGAAATGTAATAAATCGTAATGTTTATTTATTATACATATATTTTATATGAACATATATAAATATTCTATGCAAGTAAGTTTAATATATAAAATAAAATAAAATAAAAACTCTTAAATAAAGCCATTAATTAATTCTATTCAAATAATTCATTTATTAATATTTACTCATTATTAAAAAAATAATACAATAAAATTTGAAATGCTCGAATAAATTAATAATGTAAAATGCCTACAAAGAGCTAACACAGCATCTGAATGTATAAATTTATTAAAATGAAATATAAAAAAGGAATCTTAAATATTTCGACTTTAACTTTTGAAGTCATTATCAATACAATTTAGGTAACGATTTTTAATGTCAAATCAAATAAAATTGAAATAGAAATCACAGTCAAAATAACAAAACATACGTAACACTTTATATGACTTCATATAATAAATCGACTCAAAAATATCGGTGCTTATTCAAAATTGACTTCTAAACATGACGATCTCAAAGCGTAATACAAACTTATGATAATTACAAAGTTGTTTTAGTGTAGAAAAGTATCATTCAAAACTAAATAGATACCGATACAAAAGAAATGGTGCCTAGGTATACTAGAAAAAGAAAAAGTATCTCGATATAGTTCCTAGTACGTAAATTTATACCTACAATAGCTACCTTACAATAGCTAGGTACTACTGCAAAACACTGGTGCATACATGTGTAAAAAACGTGCAGATATATTATTCTATAAATAAAAAATAAAGTAAAAAAATGTTGCTAAATGTTTTTATTAGAATTGCTTTTTTATTGTTTTCTTTTCGTTTTTATTTTTTAGTTAAATTAAGATTCGAATTATATAAACTTATATATATATATATATGTTTTTAAAATTATTATATACTTTTTCTTATAGCATAAAAAGCATATATAATATTAAAAGCTCAGTGGCGCATGCAAATCGCGTGCCTGTTGTGTTTCTAGTTATATTAAAAATACTGATGAAGAATTATTTTCTAAAAATATTATGATCTTATTAAATATAATGCATATGTTATATGTGTACTATTGTATATCGAAAACCTATCTTTTCATGAGAAAAATGAACGGTCATAATACTGGTCATAGTACTTGTCAAGCGTATCGCGTATTCCAATCGCCAATGGAAATAGTAAAATGCGTAGGAAATCAAGGAGTGGTGCGTACAGCGCTAAATTCTCACGCCGAACGTGAGCATGTCGTGCGTGCGTGAGTGCGTGCGTGTACGTATAGATACACGCGAGAGAACACGACGTGGGCGTTCTTAGGTGTGGAACGGGGGCGAGAAGAAGGTCTCCCCAATCAGGACGATCATTTGATCGTGACTCGAGACCACGAGCAAGATCGATATTTTTTTAAAGTGATCGTAGGGATTGTTGCGCGAGTAGCCACCTACGAATGCTTTGTGCGCGATGACAATTTTGCATACAATTATCATCCATTTAGATGAATAATACAACAAAAACATGATTATTGAATAAAAGACGTAATATTATGAGTTTGAGGGGCCCAACAAAATTAATTAAATGCAATTACTATCATATAAAGTATTATCTTATAAAAAATATCAATATATATTATTCAATATCGTTTTGATAATTTCATTAACTCTCATACTTGAATTTATAACTTATAAATTCAAGTATTAAATATTTAAGTTTCAAATAAAAATTCGATTATATTAAAGTTTATTTTTAAATTAGCCACGATCTTTTTATCGTTTATTTCTAACTCGAAGGTTTAACTTCTAATAAGTTCATAAGTTGATTTCTGTTCATATAATTTATATTGTGCATAAGAAGTACAGAATAAGAATATTGCAGAATGCATTGTCTAACGAGTTAAATCGCGAACAACAATATCTGTGGAAATAATAATGCAGTAATTCATGAGTGTGGACGTCTATTACCTATTGACTCTCGGGAGTGCGAGGATTAATCCCTCGCGAACATTTCACGCCGCGTGTTCCACGAGAGTCCTTAATCTCTTAAACAGCCTTCGTCTTTCATCTTTGAAAGCGGACTCGCTCTGTCGAGGTACAATCGCAATAAAATGGAATTGGTCGCGAACAGTCGATGCACGGGGGATTTACGACAAGCGGCGGTCTCCCGCGGAGCAGAGTGTCGTTTCTGAACGCACTTAGGCGCAGAGCTGGGCTGCTTTACCATCGTCTTTGTTGCGACATAGACTAGCGGTACATCCTCTTGGATGATCGCGTGCTTACGAGTAAAGCAAGATTTGATAAAACGGTACAGAATAATAAGCTTATATATATCAAGATGCAGATAATATAAACAATTAGGAGTAATACAGATGATTTGAATATTTATAATCAAGTTGTATTGATCTTAGGAGAACATGGTAAAGCATCAGCATTTTCTATTTTCCTAAAACAGTGGAAGTAGTAATGCCAGTTTTAATACTTCAGCAGAACTAAATTCATACCGTAATAGACTTGGAATTCGAAAATTATCCAGATAGAAAGTAAGTGTATATATCTAAGCAATTTTATTAATATTAATTTGTATTCTGGGTTTTTCGTTTTTTTTTTCTTTTTCTTCTTCTCTCCTAGCACTTTTTTATGACTCTTCTGAGGTGCGTTCCAAAACTTGATTCTGTCAACTCCAAGTATCTTTTATCTGTATTCAACATTCGATGACCAACAAGGATAAAATGATACTCGAGCTGACAGAGACTTGAATTTTGGAATGCAACCCTGAAAGCAATTCTTAGCAATTCTTCTCCAAGCACCGGCGTACTACTTCGTTCTCGACTTTCATTGCTCGACTGAGATTGGACCGAGTGCTTCATCATTCAAGCAAGGAATTACGCAAACGGCTCGCGACGCGTTCATCCGTCTGAAACTTCCCAGAGATGCTCGAAGCTACTCTTCGCGACTCGATTCGTCCATGTATCTCGGGGCCCGATCTCCGAGCGGCGCGGCGCGGCGCGGCAGCAGCCAGCAGTCAGTGGCTTTCAGCTTCCGTGGGTCGATATCGGCAGCGATGGCGGTAGAAAACGGTATGGAGAACGCGAACGTCTTATTATCGTGCGTTCCGTAGTCGTCGCCTAAGCGGCCGGCCTTGATCCTTTAGTGCTGCAGTCGCCTAGAGCCCGACTACTCGGCGCGCTACTCGCCACTTTCACTGACTAAGTACTCTATCCTGTCCTGTCCTGTCCTGTCCTATCCTGAGCGCTTGTACATGCATATGTACACATGCACGTGCGTTCCTATATACATACGTTCGCGCATTATGCTCGCCTAGCTAAACCGCGGGCACAGAAGCGATTCTCAACCGGTACAAGCTCTTGCCTCTTCACCGCACTACACCGCATCTCGCAACGCTTCTCTGATTATCTCCGAGTCCCGTTAGACTTGATGCTATAACAAAATATACATTGCCCTTTTTTTCTCTTTCCGCGGGTGCGAAGAGGCATGCCTGGCCTGAGATATTATGGTATGGGTCTTGACTTCACTGTCTATGCGGACGAGTTATCGTGTTTCGTTAATGACAGGAGAAGATTACGTGAGAATCTGACGAATTCTTGAGCGACCGGGATAATTGGTTGCCTCTAATTTCGGAGAAAGTATATATTCTTTTGATTTATATTTTAGTCGTACTATTACTTTTAAACGAAACTCAAGGCAATTATCTTTCTATGGACCATAAGTTTTCAGGACATTATTTTGTGACGTTCATTTTCTCATCTTTGGCAAAGTCATTAAAAATCTATTTTTCCTAAAGTTTTTAGATTTGTTAGCTCTTCGGTGCCATTGTGTATGGCAACCTAACTGTTTTTTTATTTTGTGTAACTTTTTTATCAATAATATAAAGATACATTCATTTGCTTATTACTGTTATATTATAATGTTACAATATTTGATGTTTCGATTAAAGAACATTTGTTATAATATGTTCATTTTTATGTTAATATTTTTACACAATATCCTGTTCCATATATGATAAAATCATATATGTTAAATTCTTCGGTTTACATCTGCATCATGTTTATCCCAAAGTGCGCGTTGTGGCTGGTGGCAGGTCGATACCTGCATCTTTTTTTCTTCTACCGGTCCGAATTGTGCCAGGTTAGATCGTGCCGCGAGAAAATGCGTGTAATGATAAGACATACGCATCTATTGCGTCGTCGTCGTCAACGTCGATCGCGACGCGCATTGTACGTACGGGTGCCCGCAGAGTTGAGCACCGCTTCCCCGTTTCTAGGTTACACGCGCAGCGAGCTGAGTTTCACTTTTTCAGTGTTCGACGCCACGCTCCGCGGCCATCGGGAAGTTGGCCGGGTCTCGTCTAGTGTTCATCGACGATGTCGATGTATACATCGCCACCGCGATGGTGGATAGCAATGCGCCATTCGTTCATCACTTATGGTCACTCTAGGTCAGCCTCGGATCGAGTTTAATTAATGTAAAACTGACTAAAAAAAATGAAATGATAGAGTATATACATCAAGCTAATTAGGCAAAACAGGAACGGAAGAATCTTTATGTAAAATATTTTGTCATGATAGAGATTGAAAAACTTTGGAAGAAAGCTACTAGCAGTTGTACGTATTACTCCAAGGTTGGAATTCGCATAGTTACCTAATAGCAACATTCTTTAGACCTGAGTCATCTGCTATAATTTTTCTTTAGTCAAACTTCCCTTTTTCTGCAACACATTTGTCGAATTTTGAATCAACGAATTAATTAATTATTATCAATTTTGTCATAAATTTTATATCATGAAATAAGAATTAACGAATGTATCCTTTCCATAGTATAAATCTGGTCTTGTTGATTTGATTCATTGACCTATGTCGCGGTTATCGCAATATTGTTATCTAACGTTTTCCTGTGCCGTCCTAACTCGTTTCTTCTGCCTTCGCCGTTCCATCGTTCTCACGCCTTGTTTCGCCTCTCGAATTTCAGGCTCTCATGGTCGTCTGTTGCTAGACATAGCACACGTAGCGAGCGTTCGGTGAAACTCGCGGGTCGACACGAGCCTGGAATACGCGAGGAGCACAAGACTTTCGTTTTTAAAAGAGCCAACTTTGCCGCCGAATATGCGTTCGTATCGCCTTTTTACCGTTCTAAACTCCAGCCTCGATCGCCCTGGCATTGACGAACACTGGCGTGGCGTATGATGAACGAAGTTTTACAGCAATCGAACTGTTTCTCCAGAATCTATTCTTACTGAAATTCGATACATTTCGAAGGCACATGCGAAAATCATCATCAGAAAACTAACCAGTTTTATAAAAATCTTCATTTAATTGGAGATTCCTCTGTCTTGTGGCAAACAAATATTAGTCTTTCATAATCTTAAAAATGCATGGCAGAAAAGTGCATCTTGAGATTTAGAGACAATTAGGAAGTACATGAATTTTCTTTTTTTTGTTCTATAACTTTAATAAAAATTTAAATTAGGAAAGTACTTAATTGTGTGCATGAGGAATATTTTTCTTTGAATTTTTCATCAATCTATTTCTGATTTAATGGATTATACAAACAGAACGCATATAATACTTTTACCTCTCTCTCTCTCTCTCTCTCTCTCTCTCTTCTCTCTCTTTCTCTCTCTCTTTCTCTTCGAGTATAGTTATATCATATCCAGTAGCAACTTCTAGTATAAACGCCATCAATGGAAAACCTGATTTCTCGACCACCTGTTGCTTGTCCCAACAATTCGATCTGTTCCCGCGCGTGTCCCACGCGTACTTGCTATTTTTGTATAAATAGATTGTGAGTTCGCAGTGACAGTTCATCGCTGAATTACTGGATGTTCGTGGGAGACTATGTGAGAGTTCTTTTCGTGACGCGGCCCACGAAAGTTGGTTCCGACACATGACCCTCGAAAATTTGAACTTTCACCACCAGAGACAGCCATATATCGCGACAATGTATAGGGGAATCGCACGAGTAAGATACGTGAGGTACAAAAATAGCCAGCGGAAGCGAGTCAACGAGAAGGAAAGTGAAATTCTGTACGCGAGCGGGTAGGTAGGTTTCGTGTTAATTGTCACGATGTCATTTGGCACTTTTTTGTGTACTCCGAATTCTTCTCTCTTATCTTCAATAATAGTCCTACTAAATTACGAACTAAGAATGCAAGAATTTTATGTGGACCGGTGATTTTATTTGGGTCACTCCCTTTTATTTTGTTCTATTTTTAAACTTTGCTCTATTTTTATGAAACTTAATCTGGGGGGATAATTTAATAATGCTTTATTTAAATCTGATTGAATTAAAAATAAAAAAAATAATAAAAAATCAATAGATATAGATTCAACAGGTAAATAGAATAAAAATAATGATTATCATAAAGTTATAAGGAATAAATTTTTAATTGCAAAATAACATCATGCTTCTAGTTTTGTTTTATTTGAAATTCATCAATGTTACACAAACAGTCATACTAATTTCTAAATTAACTTTTAAACTCTCTCTCTCTGATTAGAAATCTCTTTAGTGATAGATCATTTTTTATCGAGGTTATCATCGTTTTGAAATTAAACATTTTCAAATTAACGCTTTTAAATCAGATGATATCAATCCCATAAAATTAGGAATTTTAATCATAATCAAATTTTTTTTCTAAATTTGAATTTAAAAATTTTGAGGTCAACAAAATCGAATTCAGCGACTCCGAAAATTTTTAGAGAACAAAATCTTTTAGGCCTGATTGCACCAACGTTATTTTGATTTTAAGCGAGGCTTAAAACTCTTTCTGTCTCTGTCTTTTTTTGATCTTAAAACGAGACAGATAGAGTTTTAAGTCTCGCTTAAAATCAAAGTGACATTAGTGCAACTGGGCTTAAGTTTCTTAAAACTTTGATCTTCAAAGAGTTAATGATAAGAAAATACTACTGAAAGTTTTTAAATAAAATGTTTAATGTTTCTTGTTTACAAACTTATACTATAATAAAATGTGTGATATTTATAAATTCATGCAGATATAAGTGAAAAATACAGGATTGTAATTAATAGACACAAGATAAAATTGATATTAATATTCTAAGATTCTAATAAAAAAAGGAAAATATATATGTATATATCGCATTTTTATTTTTTCATTTATCTAACAGAGTCGAGATTAGTAAGCTGAACTCATAATGAGAGGGAGATATATCTAGTCATTGTATTTTATTTTATTAAAGCAATGTAGGTAACTTCCGTAATGTTGGCAAAGATGTTAGATAAGTAAAGATAAGAAGAGCGAAGGAGAAGTATGCCAGAGCGTGTTTCACGTAACAGGCGAACTCGATGGCCGGCATTCCTGACAAGCGCAACAGTCGTTGAGGCAAACGGAAGCGAATCCTCCGATGACTGATGTAACACCGTGGAGACCCACTGACACGCATTGGACGGTAATGCTTATCCTGCGAGATGCGGAGGACTGTCTCTTAAATTTACACATTGTACTATAGAAATCGGAAGTTGTATCTTCCGAATTCGTGAGACTTCCACGAAAGTAATCGAAGGAAAAAGATGAAATATAGATCAATCTTTAAGTAGATAAGTGAGACAGAATAGCTCAGAACACCCCAAACAAATTTTATTTTTATAATAATATTTTTTAATGGTACAATGTAGATTTAAAATTATATTATTTATATTCTTATTAAATAGAGGAATGTAAAAATAATCAACTTTAAGACTTCTAAGCGATTCTTTTTATTTTCCTTTTCCAGAACAAGATATTTAAAATAATTATGTGTAGAGTGCTATAACCATCTATCTACTTAAAGATTAATATATCATTTCATTCGTTATTATTGGAGATACCAATAAAAGTAAAATAATAAATACTTTTTAAGTTAAGTTGTTTGTTGATTTGATTGTGTCGTCTAAAATAATAATTTTTATGAAAAAGGCCCAAGAAAAATTTGATATAATAGAGAGTTTTGATAAATCTCATAGATCTCTTTACATCTTTGTCATATGTAAATGACTTATGTATTGTCATCGATGAGAAAGAATTGATCGCGCGTTCTACATAAGCTTGATTTTTTAACAATACTTTAACAGCTAAAACAAATTTCAACATAGGCCTAACTTTGATCGTCCTGCCTATCGTTAGAATTCGTTCTACGCACAAAGTTTAAATACCACGCCACGTATGCCGGAATGTAATACCGGTTGGTCTTAGGCTTGCGCGACATGGATATCATCATCGGCGACATAACGTTAAATCGTTACCATCGATAACGGGTTTCATCGTTTTGTTACTTTCCCGCGGAGAATCATGCGTCTTAAGTGTGTCACCCCTCTACCGAGTGCAAATAAAACGCGATCACTTAAAGCACTATATTCTTGTAAAGTAAACTGTCACATTGTATCGCGCTGTTATTTACTAAGCATGAGTTAATGTGTATACATTCTTCCTATGATATAGCAGACGCCTGACAAGGCTTCACAGTATTTCGAGATCTACTTAAAAAAAGCGATAAAATACAAAATTTCCATCATTTAATTTCGATTATAATAGCTGTCTATTTCCTCGCAAGTTTATTTATTGACGTTATACGAGCATATCACTTTTTATTTAATCATTTTAACGTAAGAAAAAAAATTATTTTAACGTAAGAAAAAAATTAAAGAAAAAAATCTATAAGCGGATTTTAAACATAAGTCTGTAAAGTGCAATAGTTTTGTTGGATGCTAGATAATATATAAATATTAACAAATATTAAGGTCAGTTAAAAAATATGGCTTTCCATATGTTTTTGTGTTTTATTTTTGTTCTTAATTGTTGAAAACGAAAATTGAAAAATTAGAAAGTATGTCGACTCCACTCTCCCTTTCGTAGCCATTCCATTCGCATATCATCAAAGACGTCTTGGACGAGGTGGACGCTTTTGATGTCGTTTAGACATTGCGTAACATCTACCTATGAACCCGGTTCTAATTCTCTTTCTCTCTTAATAGAAGAAGTAACAGCGGGGAATTTCGAGTAAATGGGTCGCCAGGGCAGCTCGCGTCCGTTTCGCGAAAACCGGATACATTTCGACAGATGTTTGGATGCTGCGATTTGGAAAGAATGAAAAAATGCGAATTGATCGTTCGCGTGATCGCTACAGCAGGGAGAAGGAAATCGCCAAAAAAGGAAGCTCGTTCGGGATGTTCATCATTGTTGCTATTGATGGTATCACAGAGATAATGAGACCGCATTATGATGCAACTTGAGTACAATGTAATTACATTAGAAGTCTTAAAAAGAAACATTTTTAATTCTTAAGCAATTGCAAATCTAAATAATTTATAGTTGTACGAAGATTAAATAAACTTATTTTTTTATTTAACTTAAAAAGTTTTAATAAAATCTTGAATTAATTATAAAGATATTTATTGAAAAAATTGTGGAAAAGAGAATACTAATGTCAAATATTTGTTGATAGAAACTTAGTCTATTTCATGAAACTTTAATTACGTAAAATATAAACGTGAATGTATATATAGTGTTTAAGGATTTTCAATTTTCTTTAAAAATTTTCACGAATTCATTTTGAAATTATTTTATTACACATGTAAGTGCAAGTATAATACTTTCAATTCAATTCTGAGAGATATGCGTGTTAAAATAAAAAAATGATGTCTTTGGAGATAAGTTGATCCATTCGTGAGGAACTTTTAAGGACCGGAAGTGACTACATCATGTCACTTTCCAAATACTTTTTACTGTCGAGTTGTGCGGCTTCATCTTTCTGCCGTGGGATCGGCGATGTTTCTTTCCATGGATATACGGCATGGAAGATGGAAATGGGGATCTACAGCATTGTATAACTAGCTGTATATGTGCGTGTGAGTGAATATATGTATGTTTATGTAGAGAGAGAGAGAGAGAGAGAGAGAGAAGTCGCCGTGCGAAATGGATTGTGGAATCGAAACAGTTTTGTCGCTTGTGTAACAAAGAAATTGAACACACTAACGATTAAAAGCATATATTATAATTACATTTCTATATGATAATAATAAAATAATTAATTACTAATGACAACAAATAAGAATGAAAACGATGGCTACAAACATCAATACATCTGAATTAATTTAAAATTCTTATAAAAAAATATTAATCTAGTTGTTCACATCTTCACCTATTTTTTTGTAATTTTTTGCAAGTGGCATGGTACACACAGTAAAATGTTTCTGTTTTTATTAAATTATATTTAGAATATAAAACATAAATATAAATTTGTACAAATAAATTAGTCAAAGGTAGTTAGAAAAGCATAACCATTCTAACGACAGTTTCTCAGTGAAAATGAATCTTATTTCACGTGGAAAAGCTGTCTATGCACGTGTTAACTTGCGCGTTCGCAGATACACGCTGACACGAGGAGATCAGATGGTGCGGCGGGGCAAAGGACGAAACGGGGTGTCTGTGCTCTCCGCGGTGAAGGCAATCGTCGCGACTGGCTTGGCAGCGTTCACGATCCGTGACGCTCCGTGACTCCGGGATCTAGGCCGATTGTATAATGCGAACGTTTCACTAAAATCGTTAAATAACAGCCTACTTTGGCGATTCGCCTAAGTTCCAGAGAGCAGGACTGGTCGACTATTGCGCATCGATCGCAACTGCGTTCCTCGCGCTTAGTCATCGGTCATCGGGTCTCCGTTCCCTCGTCCTCTCCCCGATCGTCGGATAATCGATTTTCGCTTTCGGTCCGTTCACGATTCTCTGGGCCTCGACCTCTAGGCGATTCCTCGCAAGCATAGTGCATGCGAAAGGAGCTAGTCTCGGTCTGCATTGCGCTCGATATTTTTAATTCATGTGAAGGATTATTCTATTATTATATATTCCATAAGAATTTCTTTGCAACATGAATTTTTTTATCATTGATCAGGATTCGTTTATTTATTAAAAAGAAAAATATTATTAAAATAATATCTAATTTTTGAATCGGATTAAATTAATTAAAGATGTTATCGCTATTCATATCACATTTTTATAATTCTAATGGTATTAATATATTCTGTCAACTATCATACTTTTTTATTAGAGTAATTTTAATTGATCTTCTATGAATAAATCATTGCTGTGTATCTATATTTATATTTCTGATGTCGATATTAAATTGAAGGACGACTTCCAACGATTTTATTTTGATGTAAAAGTATAAGGTAAAAGTACGTAGTTACAATTCAATATTATGGCAGGGTAGTAAAGGGGTGATCTTTCAAGGCGATTATTAATAAAAATCATGAGTAATAATGTATTTTTAAAAGTATAGCTCTTATAGAATGCATTATCCAACCGTATATAGCTGAGTCACATAGTTGCTGTGATTTATGTCAGGATAGCAGAAATGTAGAGTGCGATAAGATAATTAGCATATCGCGCCCTTCGACTTTGTCTGAATAAAATAATCTTATATTATTAGATGTGGGAAAAAGTTCGTGGTGTTTTTCCCATTAGATGGCATTAAAAAAACGCCACGAACTTTTTCCCATACCTAATATACCATAATTTGAAACTATGCGTTAACTTGTGTGACAAGTATCAGTTAATTATTCTCAGATATTAACATAAATATTAATTTAAATATTAATCAAAGCTAAATGTATCAAGTAGTAATGGTTATTGAGATGTAATGTTCCATATATATATACATATATATAAACAATATATCTAAAAGATTTATTATTTTTGTAGTTTCAGTGATTAATTTGAGTCGCAAAGAATCAAAGCCGTTAATTTTAAACTAAAGACCGAATTCTGGGGAAATGTGATCGCTGTTTTACTGATTTAATGGAATTTATGTACAATTTATATGATAACATCACTGCATATTACTATAATAGCATATCGCACGCATACATAGAGTGCGTTTTTTAAGGCATTGGATACAGCAGTTCTTGCTGTAATTCGTTCTTTTAGCTATGGATATGCAGCTAATTCTAATGCAGGATGCAGATAATTCTTTGCGGATTTTAAATTGCCGCGCTTTGAAAATTTTTGCGCACGAGCGCAAAATTCCGTTTTCTCAAATCAGTTACGCAATAGACAGCGGCTGTCAAATTCGATATCTAAAAGAATGCATCTGTAAATCTTGTACGCATAAATCTTTGTAAATAAATATATAAACAATAAGTTTAATTCTAATAATTCTATGTTGTATCTATGTGCAATCTACTAGTCTGGAGTCTCCAATTTCGTAAGTACAGATTGCACAGCTCTTATAAAATATCACGATTTGACAGCTGCAAACGCCACATTGAAACAGCGCCATATTGAATTAGGAAAGATCTCAAAAATTTTTCGTTCTTGGCTTAAACTTCACCAAACTAATACACACTAATGTGTAATGTTTAATTCCGGAAAAGATTTCCAAATTTTGTAAAAAAAAGTAATGCATACAAAAATCCTTTACGAAAATGCAGACGATTTTAGCATCCCTTTAAGGAATTAGACATATTATTACAGTTAAAGATTTAAGAAAAATCGGTTTATAGCTTTGAAATGCTTTTCATTACAATCTATTTCTAGTCTTGAAAATTATATCGTCTCTGAAATGACCGATTCTCTGAGCAACAGACGGAACGGTAAATCGAGCCACTGCTCCGGAGCAGTGGCATGTTGGTACGTTGAGCAATTCCGTAATCACGTTTATTGCCGAGCCGTATACGCGCTCAAACGCGAGAGTCCGTGCGATCCCGGTCAATATTCATGTTAATCACGGTGAAGTGCACTCAATTAAACATTATCCCTCTCCGCGAAAGGCGGCGATCGGCGAGTGGATACGCGTTCTCAATCGTAAACCTGTGGCGGTTTGAAATACCAATGCGTACAAATTAAAACGCTTGTTGTTTGCGGCTAAGTTAAGGCGCTTGATTACCATCTTCACGTATAACGCGATTGTTTTAATTATACCGCGTTCTGAGTAACGGCAATAAAGAGTAGTTAAAAATTATCTAGTGTGTTTCGGAGAAAGCATGACGATTCGGTGTTGGAATAAAAAGAACTGAGATTAGTTATGCAACTCTTTAATTTATAATAAAAAATATAAAATAATAATTCCGTTTTATATATATATATATATAAAACTTATAAATTGAAAAACGGATTTTTATAAATTTATACCGGAAACTTTTGCCACTGTGTGTGTATAATTGTGTGTGTGTGTGTGTGTGTGTGTGTATACAAATTTAATATATCTTAATATTTAAAATATCGTGTCTCTCTCTTATAAATTAAAAAACAGATTGACAAAGATATATTAATAAAATTCTTATTCTAATCAACTTAAGGACACGATATTTTAAATGCATCTTTCGTCATGAAAATTGAAGATTAGTGAACGTAATGTAAAAACTTCAAACGTGAATTATAATGGAGTTAATGGAGTTTTTACAAAAGTAACCGGCATGACGTTAATCTTTTAAAGTTTGCAACTATATATTTAGCGCTTACTGTTCATTCGATATAAATTATCTTTGTTTCGGATTAAAATTATCTGCGTCACGTCCGTAAAGATTTTGAACGTCATTGACCTCTCGTACGATGCAGATTGTACAGGAAAGTGTTGGATTGAACGGTCAAATGATGGGCTTCGTCGATGACATCGTTAATCATCTCGACGTCGTCCGATAATGACGCAGCGAAAGGAAACGACGGAGCAGAAAGACTGCGATTACGCAGGCATATAGTTACAACGGTAAGAGAACGCAGTAGTTATTACTCGGAAGTAAACCGCACGTTGTCCTGGAAGTGAATCAGGATACTGTGACCGTCTTCCTTCCGCGCAAGGATACTCTGTCTATTTGTAAACCACACAGGATGAATCAACGATAATCACCCACGCCCGGCTTTCCCGGGGAGGAGATGCGCAAGCAGATTCTTGCAGGATGTGGGTATCTCTATTTATAATCGTCGACCGCGATACATCCTGTCCGTGCATAGTCACACAGAGCTTCGTAGATCTCACAAGTATCTTCCTGGAAGTATCTGTTGTATTGTTCGGCAATATTGGCGATTTATGTATTTTTTTTTTCGGCGACGTGGATAAACAAGCAATTAACTTTGCATACGAATCGACTAGATTTGTTTGACTTTATAGAAATATTATCAAAGATCAGGAATTATAGATTTAATTCCTATAAGGATAAGGTAACACATAGTGTTTATACTTTTTATATTTTTTCGAATCTGATTAGATTGCGAGTAGTCAGAAATTTTGCAATAAGCACAAT
>Ga0157364_1003928_pt1 | contig 14643 bp, 8 predicted proteins | sample AttsexASBM2_FD_111476 | JGI IMG/M metagenome (GOLD analysis project Ga0157364, IMG submission 111476) | Fungus gardens microbial communities from leaf cutter ant in Ribeirão Preto, State of São Paulo, Brazil - Atta sexdens ASBM2 | ecosystem: Host-associated > Fungi > Mycelium > Unclassified ... | reverse complement strand
TTACTGTCAATTTTACTTATTTTTTTATTGTGCTAAGTCGTGGCTCTCAACGGGATGTTTCGCACGCATGTTGAGAATTACCTTTACGATATTAACGATTTCAAATGCAACCTTTCGTGCTTAATGAATAACGCCAATCTTGCTGTACTATACTAAATCGTGATTCTCGCCAGAATGTCTCGTCGAGAGTTTAACGACGTTAATGACGTTAATGACATCAAACGCGATCAAACGGCACCGGCCGATCTTCCAAACGGCCGATTGATTCGACGTCGATTCGCCATAGATCTCCGTGAACGAACGAGGATAGCAGCTCATTATCCGAGGCTCCTCTTTCGTTCACAATAATAATAGCAATTCATTATTAAGATAAGAAGACAGTAAGCGAGAGAAAGAGAAAGAGAAAAAGACAGTACATTTTTGTAAATAAATATGATAATTTTGATCAGCATATACGTTTGATGGTCACGTATACACTGAATGATTTTAATGTTAAATACAAAGCTGGTCGACGCCATCACGTGCCAATATCGCGTTGACTTTTCTAACGACTTTTCTAGCAGTACGATATAAGCTGCTTCGAAATCGGTTGATCCACGAATTGATCGTCCAGGCAAGCCTAAGCCCGTAAGCAATTTTCGTGAAAGTCGTCATTGTGAGATTCGTTTTGAGATTTTGTTGTGACATCTGCTATTCGATGATCGCGCAGTGCAGTGAACGTTTGGAAATGCTAGAATGAATGTCGATCAGACCGATTAGATTTATTGCCACACAGCTCGGGTGCGAGCGCGGACTGAGGCTGTGAATCTAAGAGACCCGGGATGTACGGTCGATGAATCATTGTGACGTCGTCCAATCCGATTTCCCAAAGATATCTCAGGCTGTGCATCCTAAAATCGGCGAGGAGCCGCGCAGTAACGGTTCCGATCTCGTTCCTAAGATTAGAAGCTCGAGTCCAAAATGTGTACCCTTATTCTTAAATTTAAGCGTACTCGACGACTGATGGATCCCGCTTCCACGGGGTCGATGCCGCGCGCGCAAAGCTCCCTCGCTTAAGTATCCGATATAAAGCGTTAATTAGTCTTACGTTAGCATGCATGAATTACAGAATGCCGTATTGTGTTCACCTATCGACAGCAAAGAACGTTTGTTCTTTCTTCTTTCTTTTGTACACAATAAAGATGTTGTATAATTGAAATGATCGTTCGATTTATTCATCCCTATCACAACAATTATTAAAAATATTATTATTCTTATTAATAAATAAGTTAATAAATATTATTATTCTTATTAATAAATAATATTATTCATCTTAAAAAATTCAATCAGAATTGATGTTCATTTTGAAAATTTTGAAAAGATTTCATAAGCAAATTTTCAAAAATTACAGCAAAAGATAATAATTCTTTGAGTATATTTAGATTATTTCATTATTTGGCAATAAAATAACAGTATATTTAAAATGTATAGAAATATCGCTAAAAAGATTTCGGCATATAAAGATATGTATCAAGGAAACATACATTCGTAATGACGAATCGAATGTTCATCAGCCGAATATTTAAAGAAATTCTTGGAATCGAATTCTTTATCGATCGTTACCGCGAAAAACTTTATTGGAAATTGCAGTCTTGGAAACCGGATTCTTAAGGATGAGTAAAAAAAATTTATGGTTCTTCAGCTACATGCATCATCGGCCTTCGGTTCTCTGATCGCGCGCTCATCCCTTCCTGCCACTACTCAATTCTTCGAGGACTTCTGCTTGGAGCCTACGAAAGAGTATTGAGCTGGGCCTAGCTTTCTCTTCCACTGATTCGTTCAGCCTCGCATTTGGTAAGACACTTTTCAATTCATACAGTCATTCACGAATAGCTCCAATCTCATTAATTACTTTAACTGGGTGCAGATTAAAAAGAAAGTCATAAAAATTAATGGTTTATTATAACTTAAGTGCAATGGTCAACTAGAATCATTAATTCGATATTTTCACGTTTAAAATAATTATTGGAATTTTTGAAAAAATATTATAATTTGAAGAATAAGAAAAATTTGGAAGTCTGTTAGAGTAATCATTTACTGCTTCTCTCCGTCAATAATTCCGCGTATTGTCTCGTACGATATGCAAGATTCATGTGGCATCGCAGAACGAGGGACAAACAGTTGGCGCGCGCTTACATAAGAGAAACTCGCGCGTTCTGGGTTTCTAACGAAATATCATCATTGAGTACATTACGTCGGTAAGGTTAATGACACGAGAGTCAAGTGGCCCCAAACCGCACACAAGTTACGTAAGGTCAGCTCACACTAGTACGTCCCAGGGACGGTGCATTGATAATAACGCATTTCCTGCAATATCGTACTATACGAAAAGTGCATTGGTGTTCCAGGTGTGCAACCGCGACACGTGGCGCTTGCTGCCCCAGTAAGGGCCCTTTTACTTCGCGCTTCGGCATATAACTTCATGGCCTTTTCTCGCCGAAGAGTCGGTCGAATGCCAACTGGCCTGCCACAGTAAAGACAGAAAGTTTGTGAAGAACCGTTGCTTCAAGGCTTGGTTCAATGAAGCAGGAAGAGGCGTTTTGTGGTTTATTTTCTTTTTTTTTTATTAGCACAAAGTTGAAAGTATGTTAGAGCAGGGTCTTTTTATAACCCGGATCGTTTGGATTTCTTCATCTTTTTCCCAATAGAAGTTCGACTATCGCAATATAATTTATCAAAAAGTTCCATGTAAGAATTGATTGATGTTTGTTTCGTTCATCAATTTTACGTACATGTTGTAAGTTATACTTATACCATTTATATTTGTTCCAAATTTCTATTGTATTAATTATTTATTATATTACACATTACTACAATCGCCAAAAAAACTTTAAAACACTTGTAATATTTCTTGCATATTTATTAGTAAAAAGTTATTAATTTATTTTCATGTGTCATTGATATGAAAAATGTCGTTTAACTTATTGTACGATGTAAGCTAAATTAGATTAATAAATTTGACATGGTAAAAAAATATATAAATATATAATATAAATATATATATATAATATATAATATATAAATAAAATTAATAATTCCTTTATAGTGCTGTTTTATGTATATTGTGTAATTTTGTGTTCACTGCGCGATTCGTGTTCACACTACAATTCCATAATAATATTAAAAATGCATGGAATATATTGTCGAGAAAGGAAGAAGCAATACATTCATCATCCGTTTCGATTTCGGAATCTTGACCTTTTCTTACTTGCTTTTAGAGAAAATGTTAAAACTTTTAAAATTAGAATAGTACACTGTAGCTAATATAAGACTAGAACTGCATGTTATGTAAGTCAATATGACACTTTATGCTGGATAGTCGTTAGTTTGATTGCTATGCTATATTATGCTTATTTTGCTATTGCCCTTAGGACTTTGGTTTTCTTTATTTTCTATAATATTCTTGTGCATCAAGAGAATAGCAGAAAACGTAACCAATGTTGATGTCTAGAAAATAATATAAGAAAATTCCAATCAATTTCGACAATCAAGGAATAGTAAAAGGAAACGCAATTTCGGCAATAGGTGAACGGTGCGCTTATAGTTCATCCAAGGTCGCTACATTGTGAGATAAAAATGTATGTTGCATAACGCTGACGGAATTTCATGAATCCGATGAGAAAAAGAAGAGTGAAAGAGAATGAGACACGAAGAAAGAGCGAATTAAGCGAAGGGGCGGCGCGGTTTATATAAAATCATCTCTCAAAGCCCATGATCATGGTTGACATTTTAACGGATTTGTTTCTTCATATTGAGAACGCATGGTGGTAAAAATGCGCCAATGCGTAAAATACGAGCGAGGTGCGTGCAAATAAGTGCCGTTCCATTTCCATAGGGTAGACATTTTCTCGCGACTCACTTCACTCTGCACGTTTTTAATAAAAAGCGTTCCTTTTTAATATCGACGGTCTGAGATATTTGTCGATGTCGAAATTTAACTGCTGTGGTTCGCAATCACGCTATAAACCGGCACACATCTGACATCCTGCAACGTTTGCTATATTGATCTCGTTAATATTGCTTGAGAGACATATAAAATCGAAGCGCATTTTGTTTCTTAACTTCGTTCAGCGTACAATTATTTAACAATTTAATTTGTGATATTACTACCCCAATAACTGTAGAGCTACTACAGTTCTAGATTGTGTTTAAGGGGATTCTAAAATAAAGAGTTCGAATTCCGACGAGATCGCTATTTTATCGATAAAATGTGACACATTAACACATCTTTATTATTACATTAATATTTCACGCACACGTATATATAAATAGAATAGCGTTTTAATTAGACGTTTAATTCTAAGAACTCTACGTTATTGGGGTATCGTTCATAAATTTCTAGTTTATGATCAATTTCGTAAGTACAGTTTGCAAAGCTTTTAAATCAAACAAATGACGCCATATTGGAATAAGAAATGGTAAAGATCTCAATTTAAACTATTTTTTTTCATTCTTGGCATAAACTCTATCTCACAGACACGTATTAATATATATACTTTAATCCTGAAAAAGAATTTTCTAATTTTTCTGTAAAAAAAAAGTAATCATTATAAAAAAATGTTAAAAATAATAATAAAATAAACGGGCAATGAGAGCATTAATACAGCGCGATAATTGAAGCGTAATTCATATAATATATTACCAATAATTTTGCATTGAGTATTGATATAAACTTACTGAACGTTTCGGTTTCCTTCAAATCATCATCAGCAACGCTGTAGATAATTTACCATCAATGTCTTACAAGATTTAGTTCGCAGATGTTGGAAATAATTTCTATATTAAACAGAGAATGAGTATTTTCCTACTTTTCGGTTGAGAATTGGCAAAATGCCTCTTCGCTGTTTAATCAAGTGTCTACCCTCCGCTTCCAGATCACAATTAATTATTCAAAGCGTAACACGTCATATTATAAAAAAATGTAATCTTAATTTTACATTGGATATAAAGAAATAATCACAAGTACTATCCATATGGAAGTCAGACATATAGTGTACATAAAACTAGATAGATAGGTATAATTAACATTAAAATATTATTTAAGCATTAAAAAATAACAATTAATATTTAAAATAGGAGTTAATAAAGGGTATTATTAATTATTTTTATTGTTAATTATGCATATTATTCATATACAAAAAATAAAGCATATGTATAATATTTCCATGAAATTCAAATATATTTTGTTGTATATAATGATGTCACACATATAAAAACAATATCGTTACAGATATATGTAAACTTATTCTCGTGGTGTAAAAACCAAGCGGTGTGGTTTTGGAATCAGGGTAATTCCGCACTCGCCTTCCAGATCGAGGCGCATGCCGGATGGTACGGAGAGAACGAATGAATGAAGAATTCTTGCGCCGAATAAAAATAATGTTATCTTTGACAGTTCATCACCGACGCACATACGTTTACCTATCATTGTGTAAAGAAACAATGTACGTTCAGTATCGTGTGAGATCAGACCGTTTTTGATTTTGTTTCCCTTAAACTTACCTGCTTGGTACGGTAGAAAGGCTTTCGGCTTGATGAGACTTCCGTCCTCAGCAATAAATCTCTCGGGTTTAAACGAGAGCGGGTCGTGCCAGTACGAAGGATCTGTATGAATAGCCCATTGCAATGGAACTATCATGGTACCTTTCGGTATGTCGTAACCGCCTATTTGTGTATCCTGAATGCAAATTTTGAGTTTATTTCAATTTTTATTTTAAAGAAATTAATTGATCACAGTCAATTATTTTTCTCATATTCGATTGTGATTGGTCAATTTCTTACTCTAAAGTTTACTTTGCATATTGTAGACGACGCATAAGACAGTAACTTATTGCGATTAAAATATACGACGGTTATTTGAAAAGTTTTGAGCATAGAAACAAATATCTTTCGATCAAGCATTCAGTTTTATTTTTCAACATAATCTTTTTAAGTACATTTCAGTACATTTTTCTCAGCAATGCTCCCACCCCTTTAACCCATTCAAATAATAATTGGCGTCTTGCTCTGCAAAATAGATTTCTACGGTTGCGATGATTTTCTCATTCGATGAAAATCTTTATCCTCCGAGCTGAACTTTGAGTTTGGGAAATAGAAAAAATAGATGCTGGGAATCAGATTTGGTGAATACGATGGATGGTCAACCAATTCGAACTACAATTCGTGAAATTTGTTATGATGACCATCGAAGTGTGAGACGGTGCGTTATTTTGATGGAACAGTACTTTCTTTTTTTTCGAATGCGAAATTTTCGTTTTTTCACAATTTCTGCCTTCAGTTTGTCAATTAATGATGCGTAGTATACTCCCATTGTTGTTTTAATTTTCTTTTTTAAGATAATCAATGAACACAATTTCAAAAGACAGTCGTCATCACCTTCCCGGTCGATGAAACAAACCCTTCACAATCCACTGTTTTGACTGTTCCGTCTCAAGAGTGAACTAATGGATGCAAGTTTCATACAACAATTATTAATTAATACAAAAAATCTGATTTATTTCAGCTTATCGCTATTTCAGCTAAATCGCTTCAATAGAGCCTTGGAAATATTCATTCGAGTGCGTTTTTGATCTACAGTGAGCAAGTGCGGCACCCAACGCGCGGTTAGCTTACACATGCCTAATTTGATTTTCAGTCAATATATGATAAATACGTTCTTTCGATATATCCACAGCGCTATCAATCTAATCTTGATTCGATGATCTAGTATCATCGATCTATTGGAGATCGAGTCAATCTTTGATTAAAGTCGAGATCGATTAAAATTTTTTTAGTAACATTTCAATTAGATATGATAATGGAATAGATGTCGAATCGGCGAATTTGATGATTTCAGTGTTGAATCGATATTGATTTCATTATCATTTCTCACTGATTATGAGATATAAATTCAACAATAACAATTAAAACACGATTTTGATTTGCTTCCGAGTAAAATAATTTTAATTTAAAGTCTAGATTTAAACATCTGTAGTTCTAATGAAAATTAACTACTGACGTAAAATCGGTGAGATATCGTATATAAACGCATTAAATTCGGTTTTATAATAACTGTTAATTGATGTTATAAATTAGAATTTAATTAGTATTTATTTATACATTTTGTCAGTAATAATTACTAGTTGTAACTACAGATATTATTAAACCCGATTATAATGGTAACCGGTAACGTGTAAACGTAAGCAGTGTAGGCACAGTAATGACTTATAACTTTGGATTCTTTGTAATACGACATATATAGGACTAATTTTCAATAATACGATAAAGATCTAAAAGAAAATATTAAATCTTTTTTATTGTATATATTATAAAACGGATTTGTTGAATAGTGCAATAAAAATACAATAATAATTATTACGTAAAAACATACGATTTTTTAAATGTCTATACTTATTACAGAATCAAATCTGACAACGGTGTTAATACGATGCAGAATTTACGATAGTTAAAGGATTCTAGATATCATCCTTGATTTTATAGATTTTATCCTTGTTTTGGTGAGGAATAGAGATGAAATGATATATCAAAATATATCTTGAATTTTCGAATCCACCCTTACGCTTCGAAGATCGATTTCTTATTAAATGAATCTACCTTAAAATCGGATCCTGGCGAATCGATTAAAAAATCGGTCTTTTTTTTTGTAAAAAGATCGATTTTTTAGAAGATCAAATCGAGATCGTACATCCTTAGGGGTAGAATCCTCACAATATCCAATTCGGCTTTAATTTGCGCAGACGTATTACTTTTCAAATGCAAGAACTTAATCATGGCACGATATTTGATTTTTTCCATTTTTACAAAAATACTAACATCGACTGGCACAAATGCTTGTCAAACAACAACTGAATGTCCAAAATGGCTACAATTTTTATAGCGTAATTTTTATCTTTTAAAGCGTGTACAATTGTAGTACAGGAATGGTTTTGATGAGTAATGTCATCTTTGTATTGAGACTCAAAACTTTTCAAACGATCTACGTATATAAGTATCAAAACAAATCCAACTCATAACTTTGCGATTTTAAAGGCCATGGCATACAAAAAAATTTAAGCAGTAAAACATAAACAGTAAGCGAATTGACCAATCACTGTAAAGTTCATAAGATCATAGCGTAAGCAGTAGCTAATCCAATATGTTGATTTCCCTATTGCTTACTTGTACTTATCTTAAACTTTTGTGTGCCATATAGCCCTAATATTGCGATTTAACTGCGACCACATTATGGACACACACATTTTAAAGACATCATACATAAGATATCTTAAAAACATCCCAATTTTCGCGCATGCTGAGTTATTAAATCATAATTAAGCATGAAATTGTTTGATTTCATGAAACAAAATGACACGGAGAAACATCGCATAATTTGTTAATTTTTTTCAGGCTGTGTCCGCTGTAGGTGCTCACGCGCTCTAAGCATTCTATTTTTTTTTCCGCATGTAATAAGCAATAAAGATAGAATAAAGCTTACAACGCGTGAATAAAAAAAGCGGATGCAGTTTCAGTCTGTTGTTACTTGCTATTGTTTTTTATTACTTTTTTTGTTATTTGTTATTACCTCTGTTGTTCCATGAGGAATGCCGACCGGTGTTACGCTTCGCAATCTTTGCGTTTCCGCAATGGCTGCCTCTAGTCGAATTAAGATTAGCCTGTCCTCCAGAGTGGGTACCTTTTCTCCCAACAGTTCATCCATTTCATCCTGAATTTTTTTCTGCACAGAGACAAGGACATAGAATCCGAAAAGATTATACAATAGATCGATAACTTTCCATCGACAACAATTTCATTTAAATAAAAAGATATCTCTTATATGAAAAGAAACAAATTTATGGATAAAAGTATACTTGTTCATCTGGATATGCTGCCATGAACAGGAGGAACCAACGAAAAGTTGCGAAAGTAGTATCAACGCCTGCACCATAAAGGTCGGCTAATAGATGATAAAATTGCTGTTGTGTGAAGTGTTCATTATTCGCATCGGTATTCATTGCATCGTCGAAAGCCGCAAGGAAGTTATCCATTTTCTCTGGTCGAGCACGATGCTCATCGATGATTGTTTGATAATGTTGATGTGTTTTTAGTTTACCATCGATAAGTAACTCCATTACTTTGCCATATCGTGGCAAAAATCTAAACAGTCAACAAAATCCAACAAAAGAATTTTCTTTTAGCACCCAAATCGGTAAAAGGGAAGCAATCACCGACGACCTTGATCTTAACCTTGATGTTGTTAAGGTCAAATCTGAGTAATCTCTAACAAATTTTAGCCATCACTCGTTATTTGTTAAAAAGTTATTTTTAAAAAATTTTTGAAAAAGTAACGTTTTATTTCTGCTATATTTATATAATATTAAAAACTATCCTATATCCTTTCTTGTTTATGTAACGTAATTTTTCACGAAAAGCAATTCTCACCCCACCTCCCTGCCTGCTTGGGTGCGCCCCCAAGCAGGGGAGAGGAGAGAGATGAAATCCCAAGCAAAACAACAAGTCATTATGATATTAAAATGACTCCAAAATGATCACTAAAAGTCATTTTTTAATCATTTCCGATTCATTTTAATGTCATTTTGACGTTATTATGACTTGTTCTGTTTGGGGTGGCAATCGCTCCGCGTGGAAGTCGTGCGCTCCTAAGCAGAAATAAAACGTTATTTTTTTTTTATAACTTTTTTTTGTTAATAATTTTTTAATGAATAACAAGTGATAGCTAAAACTTGTTGTTACTCAGGGTCATGACTTTAACAATATACGTCAAGATTAAGGTCGTCAGTGATTGCTCCCCTTTTTTATCCCAAATTATGTGAATTGAAATTAATCTCTTAACTTTTAATGCACGTTTTGTTATTATTAACTTGAATATAGTTAGTTTACAATAATAAGTGATATTAGATCAATATGTGAATAAATGATATTAGATCAATATGTGAATAACACAACTAACAAGGGAAGTGATAATCACAAATGAGTACGAATTATTATGGAATGGAACAGTTCCTTTTTTGTTACTTTTACAATTTTTATAATAACAAATTTTTTATAATAACAATTTGATATAATGATGTTGCAATTTTTTATGACTGTAATAACGATTAACTAAATGCTAAGGACTAAACTAAAAAAGTCACTTTGAAAAGTAAAATTAAAAAAAGTAAGTTAAATTATTATCATTATACGTTACTTATTGAAAACAAGTAGTAAGTAACGAATGACGTCATAAAGTTATACGTTATAAAGAAATATTTTTATTTAGAACATAATTTTTGCAATACAAGCATATTTTGTATTTTATATTGCAACCAAGCACATGAAAATATGACGTATTTTGTATTTAAAATCAAAAGATTGAGAGTTTTGTATATTTTATAATTTAAATAATAAGATTGATTGATCATTCTCAATATTTGAAATACAAAATACAAAATATTAGGATTGGCAACGTTATTTCATAAAAATAACTCTCGCGCGCACGCGTATACACACATACATGCTATGCTTGCTTTGATGCAGTGCTTTGATACAGTGACAAATGACATCTGACGTTTGACAAATAACTGTGAAATTAGTAATTATTTCTTTTGATTAGTGCCATGATGGAAGTATATAAGATGTGCTCTTGCGTATTTTGAACATAAGAAGAGCGATATTCAGAAGTCGCCATGTTGCCGCAGTTATTTGAAGTTGGCGTTATGTCATTATGTCATTATGACATTATATGTTGAGTTTTTTTCCTTTGGAAATCGAAAAAAATGTAAATTTCTGCATCCTTTTTTTTTCTAGAAACTATTTGTACACGTTTTTACTTGATATGTACTCATACTCGCAATACGTCACTTCAAAGTTATTGTAAATATTTAAAATGGTATTTGATTATGCGCAGAACGGTACAAAATTCGTCTCGACGAATTTTGTAAAAACGAACACACCTAATATACTTCCACATTGAATGATGCAAGAAAATAAAGTAATCCGTAATAAATATAAAAATCATTAGGCCCGAATTCATAGTCGTTCTTCAGATCTCAAATCCAATATCAGAACTTCGAATTTCAATCTCGAATGTCCAAACCTAAATTTCAGTGGTAATGGTTAATCATCAACCTTGGTAATAATTTTGTTTCTTATATATTGTTTTGCTGTATGCTTGATCTTTTATAGATATTTTCATACCTTCGGAATTTTAGAGCCCCCTTGCATCTATAATTCTGCACCCTCTAGAAGTGTTATTCAAGTTTGCACAACTGTCTGATTTCTACTCAGCAAAATCTTTTCAACGATATGTTCGTATCTATTTGCGATTATCACACTTCCTTTATATAAGTATAACAATATCATAAATTAAATTGACAAGCAACTTAATAAATTTATTGTCATTTCAATTTTTAAGAATGTTTTATTCATATATGTCAAGAGATATATTGTTCACGTATATCGACTTACACACTCTAGAAAAAAGGAAAATGCCTATAATATGTATATAAAAATTTGTGTAAAAATATGTGTAAAAAAATAAAAAAAGTAGAAATTCGAAATATATATGTATATATGTATCAACAATTACAATTTATTCATATATTAGTGGTGTAATTGCATTACATCCTCTTTACCATTGTTAGAATAAGCTAATTTGATTTTATAATTATAATCTTTATGCCTTTCAGTCTAATTTACATACAAATTTAACATAATGATTTAGCTTAAATAAAATTTTCCTTCGCGTTATTTTTTTTAACAAAGATTTGTATTTATTATTTGCTATCTGGTTCAATTTATCATGTCACTTGCGTATACGTACAAAAAGGCACTTGCTTATCTTTCCATGTTTATCAAAAGACATCGTCTTCGACGATGAAAAAACACAGCATTTGCATAGTAGACGTTGAATGGATCATTGTCGCATCATCATCAGCATGTTAATTAGTAGTGCAAATTAATTTACTCAGTTTTTTCACAGTAATGCGGTTTACTTTTCGTTAACGAAGTATAAAACATATCATATGCTTCAAATTGATGGGAAGAATCGTGGGAATCAGGAATATTGTCATACCTGAAGAATGGGAAAAAGTTGAGTGGCCCTGCGATTCCAACGTGCTTGACTCCTTCTTCTTGCAAGTGTCTCAGCCATTTCCATACTTTGTCATCTTCTTTGTAAACTTTACCAAACACGATGTCGTTCATTACGTTACCCAGATAATGATGAAGCATCTCGCATGGATCAATATCATCTTCCATAGTAAGTTTTTTCAGTTTCTAAGATACCAGTAAATTCAAATAGCATGCATCCAAAATCGAGACATAAGATGTTTTAAAAGCGTCTTTAAGAGCAGTATTCATAGTCAGTTCTTATATTTAAGACCGTTTTAAGTACAATCTTGTCATATAAGTTAATCACAAAACCGCATTAGGCTATCGTAAGATATTGCTTAAGAGAGTCTTAAGAAAAGAACGAATTAAGATATCTTATGATATAGACTATGGTCCACTTGATGATACAAATGCTTTAAAGCGAAAAAAAAACAATTTCGCCAAAGTATCTAAAAATTTAGCTACAGATCTAAAAATAATTTTATTGGACTATCAAAATAATTATATAGGATGTTTAAGTTGGTTGCTAAAATGTCAACACTTTTTGCATCATTATTCATGCTTAAATTTTCTGCATAATTATTTTGATGGTTTAATAAAATTATTTTCAGATCTGTATCGTAACTAAATTTTTAAATATTTTAGTTAATATTGTTCTTGCTTATATTGTTCTTTTCGTGTAGCGAAATTGAATGGACTGCATAATATCTAAAAAACATCTTTAAGTCTTATGTCCAGATTTTTATTGTCTAGGAAGGTCACATAATTATTCTCAGCTGCTTCATTGTCTATGTATTTTTAGTTAACGCGAAATGATTTTGAAAAACACATTTGTAGTACTTCAAATTCATGTTTGTTCCTAACTCAATTAAATCAATTAAAATTTTTCTTTCGATAACGAATACATGAGTGCTTGTTTTTATGTTAAGCGATGGCATCAAAATGTCACAAAAATTAATAGCTTCATTAAATGCGATGACATTTCCAGATAAATAAATGTTAACTTGCAGTTGAATATTCCTTCTGGAATGAAATGTTCGGTCATCGACATACTCGTTTAGGGGCAGATTTAGTGACATGACGGCCTTGTGTTAAATACCCTAGACATTTAATTTACCGATATGTACTCGTTCACGATCGCAAGGATTCTTTCCTCCAGTCTGTCCCTCTTGGTGCCGGGTAACTTCGTCATACCGAAATTCTTCAGGCATCCGGCTACAAATCTTCTTTGGTCTTTCCAAAGGTTACCCTCGGCGCAAATAAGGCCTGTAAAGAACATAAAGAAATAAGAAGCGATAAGAATCTCGTTCAAATTTCCTCTTTCCTCTCTCATTTTATTTCTTTGTTCTTCCTTTGCACGAAGGTGATCCTCGTCGCACCTTAATCGCACGGCCATAAATAAACCGCCACCCAAACATGCCTCCGTCGCGTTCCCTCTTGTTGTATGGAAGTGAGCCACGCTTGGTGGGAGGGTGTAAAAAATAGCGAGAGGATTACCGTCATTCCGTAAGTAGGCGCAGCCACTGAACTCGCCGAAGGATAATCCTCGAATGAATAAACAATAATCTCTCACCGCACCCACTCACATCGCTCCCTTGCGCGTGTTCACAACATAAACCAGACACGGCAGTCATCGATTAATAGCGATCGCGATCGTTGATTAGATATGATATAAAGATGACGATAGTCTTCATCTTTAGATTCAAGCCAATATTCTTAGTCGGATCTTATACTTAAGACCGTCTTAAGTATTGTCTTAATATAGTCATAAATCAATCACAAAGATTGTATTAGCATTTTAAGACATTACATTATTAAGACGATTTTAAAATAAGAACGGACTATGAATACTGGCCATTATGAAAATAGATTATGTCTATATTCATAATCCGTTCTTATTTTAAAATTGTCTTAAAAGTAATTCCTTAAGTAATACCTTAATGTTAATGTGACTCTGTTTATTGCCTGACATTATTTGCTCGTTTTCTTTTACTTTCCAACTATTGTCGTTTATCTCCTTCAATTGCATTTTTTTCCAATCTCCCTTTTTTCGATGTACATACATGCATGCGTGTATTCTCTTTCCTCGTTATATTTATCTTGTATTTATTTTTTCAAGTAAAAAACATAAATACTATGATAATAACAACTGTATATAAAGAGATTTCAATATGAATTTATAGATTCTGTTCATTATTTATGACACAAGCGAGAAAACGCACAATAAAAATCTTGCGGATTATTTTAAATAAAAATATTTTTCATTAAAATAACATTTTTAATCGATAGAATTTTCAAAATATATTATTCTTTCTGAGAAAAATTGCATCATATTTATTTCTAGGTATATATTATTAATATATATCTATTAATATATATATATATATATATATATATATATATATATTTTTTTATTTAATATATTTTTAATTTATATTTATATATATATATATTTATATCTATATTTATATTCTTTATTTTTTTTTTAAGTTATTTTTATATTTCTTTTTTGATTTT
>Ga0157364_1003927_pt1 | contig 14646 bp, 12 predicted proteins | sample AttsexASBM2_FD_111476 | JGI IMG/M metagenome (GOLD analysis project Ga0157364, IMG submission 111476) | Fungus gardens microbial communities from leaf cutter ant in Ribeirão Preto, State of São Paulo, Brazil - Atta sexdens ASBM2 | ecosystem: Host-associated > Fungi > Mycelium > Unclassified ... | reverse complement strand
TATATATATAATATATATATATATATAATATATATATATATATATATATATATATATATATATATATACATATATACATACCTTCACATACGAATTAGCGTTTGCGGGATCATCGAGAATGGGTAAATTTCTCGCTCTGACAATAATAACTGTCAGTTTCTCTATAGACACCTGATATGAAATAGAGACCATTAATTCACCTAGAGGCGGCGCTCTAAATCCACCCTCCACTCCATATCGCAAAACTGGTTGCACGATAGTGATCAAGTTTGTACCGAGATCCGGCACAGAAGAAAGAGGAAGTTGTACATAGCCTAAACCACGATGTCTCGTAAACGCATCAAAATCATAGAGCAGGATTTCTAATGTTCTTCCAGCTAATGATGATACAGGCGTTACTTCAAAAACGAAATCTTCGTCGAATACTATAAAAAGAAATTAGATATGTAAAATATTTTAATGCTTTAAAGAGAATTGAATTATTTTGAGCGATAATCCTATGAAAATAACAGGAGAAAGACATTTACCAGGATTCAAAGTACGCCTGTGTATTGTAGTTTGCCACACATTGTTACGATCAGGTAACAAACGTATCTTGGCGTAAGGATCTGCGATGCCGCTCAATTCTCGAGCACGAAGATCATGTGCCTTATAAAACGAAAAGGAAAAAAATTATTCCGATCTATATATTCAACGATAATATTTAATGTGCATAAGAAATAGATATAGAAATTGTGAAAAATCATACCTCGATAAGTTTCACGGTAAGTATTCCAGCATTAGTATCATATATCAATCCTAATTTTAATTCACCCCTAATTTCATCGGACGAAGAAGTCGAAGAGGAAGATGACAACTGTAGTACAAAATTATAATTACCTGTAGTAGTAATGCAATTATTGATAAATGAAGAATTTAATGAAAATATAAACCTTGTTTCGTGAAGCTGACTCGATCTCGACACTATTCAATCTGGAGTGAGACCCATCCATGCTTCGCGGCGGTCTGACGATTATCATGCGTTTCTCAGATGCAATCAATGTGCCGTCCGGAATAGGCGGTGCAAGTGGACTCATTGGAGATGGAGAAATATCATCCGATTCTGAGAGATGTTGTATAACTGCGAAAAAAATTTTCAGATACACAAGATGATTCACATAACGAGAATCGCAAATGATTAAAATAAGCTGTTTAACTGTTTCAAATAAAAAGCGTGTAGTTTGTAGGAGAAATAAAATGGTGCAGCATATTCGAAGAATGTTTCAAATTCAAATTTTTTTTCAAATGACAGTTCCTTAAAGCTTTCTTAAAACTACTGAATTTACAGTGTTTTTAAAACATTTAGCCAATTTAGCACAAAAACCATTTAAAACATTTATTTATCCATTTTATAATTAAAATGAATTCGAAAAACTTTCACATTTTGTATTTTAAATATATTTTTTTAAATATTTTACATTTGATCTTTTAAATAGAATTTGAAAAGCATTTTATCTAGCCCTGGCTAGAATTTCTCTAGTAAAAGTTAGAATACCTGTCTGGTGCGCACGCGCGTCTACCAAATAGAGAACACAAATATGAGATAAAATGAGAAAACAACAAACTACACAAGCTATTTTACTCTATTTTACTTCGCTTTCGTTCCCTGAATATAGCGGAACCAATAAAAAAATTATTACCCAAATGACTTTACTCTTACTAGAATAATTAGCTCTGACTGATTTTTACAGTATGTTTCAAGTCTCAGCCTGATATTTCATATAACAATAAGGCTTTTCAAAACTGTTGATTGGATATGGGACAGAGAGGCTATCTCGGATCTATTGTTCTACAGCAAATCATAATTTGTCTATTCTTCTATTGTCTATTCACTTTACGACACTTTCTTCTGTAACTCTTTAATACAATTTTTAAAACACATGTATATGTCTACCTCTTCTGGGAGAATCACTGGCAATGCTATCAAATACGTGATCAGATTGCCATTCATCATCATCTGAACGACTATCATTACGTTTGATAATTTTATTATCCCGCGAAAGCGCGACACCAGCTAAAACATTCTTTGATGACTTAGCTGCCTCCTCAGCTCTATCCAACAAATCTTTTTCAAACCTGAAAAAAATTTTACTATTTATTTATTTTTTCGGAATCTTCGAAATGTTTTTCCGTGTCTTTCATATTTTTCGAGATATTTGCCTGGGGCTATTAAAATGGGGAACATCCATTTTATGTTACACTCTATCAGAAAGAAAAATACAAAGTTACATGCCAGTTGAGTGGTCCTCCAACCGAAGTAAGCAATCGGCGGCGACGCGCACAAATGGTATAGACAATCACTGCAGATATTGCCCCGGTAGCGGCTCCAACTGTGCTTAGAACTGCAACCACTCCGGCACCGTGAACATCCATTTTAATTATGAACCTATATTTATGAGACATTACAATCAAATTTAATTTTTCACAAGAAGCGATCTGTGATATCGTAATCAATGATGGTCATGTGTAGATGCTAAATAATCAAATTTGTATACAGAGTGCTCCATCAATTTTTAAAATGTGTTCTAAAAATCATTTAAAACAAAAAAGTTCATATACACTTTAAATTAATTGGTTCAATCAAAGAATTGAGATGAAAAATTTAATTATTGTCAGTATCAGTAATATAAATTTAACTATAAAGAATAAAATATACAATTTTTCGTAAACTATAGAGTTTTCAATACTTTTTAAATATTTTTAAAGTGCAGAATAATTAGAAGAATTGTGTTAAGTATGCAAACAAGTTTATATAACTGCATCTTAAAAAATAACCTTAGAAAATAAAAATTTTTACGAAAATTGATTTTACCATTACATGTCCTCTTCAAATCATACAACTTTTGTTGTTTTGAAAATATTTTTTTCATAAATTTAGCTATTTCTATTATGTTATTTCATTTAATTAATAAGTTTCAGTTATTCATTAAAATTCTGCATGCATGCACACACACATGCATGTACACAGTACTTTCTTTATACATGATTCCAGAACATGCACTATACAGATTTCTCTTTTTCTTTCTCTTTTTCTCTTCCCCCCCCCTCTCTCTGTGCGTGCGTGCGTGCGTGCGTGCGTGCGTGCGTGCGTGCGTGTGTGTATGTGTGTGTGTGTGTATGTGTGCGCGTATGCGAATGTGTACATATATCCTAAAAGACATTAGGAGACATGCGGCCTGAAAGATTTTGCCTATACCTAAAAATGACCTTCAGTTTAAAAAAGGTTGCGCATATCGCATATTCAAAATCCCAAAATCGATAGTAATTTTACAATTTCTTTATACGTAAGACTATCTATAATTAGAAGAGAAAGAGTAATTATAATTAAGTCACACTTAATAAATAATGGGTATAAATGAATTTGTGAAAAAATCGCCTGTAATCCGCGTCATTACATTTGTACTAAAACGAATTCTTTAATTTATAATACTTATAAGAAGCACGAAAATGCGCTCTTCTGGATATAGATGTATATGTATCGCAGATTGAACATATGGTAAGATGTAATAAATACACTCACCCCTATTCGTGCGGCATTACATTATACTTTAATCAAAATACGCAGCGAATATACTTTAACCCCAGAGGAACAAGTCACACTGAGACTATCAGATCAATAAACAATGGATAATTTGTTAATGCATGTTAAAATAACTCTCTCACGATTCATCTCACTCTACGTGCGTACATTTTCCACCCCATAAACTCATCCCAACTCACCCTCAAGGAGTTCACCCGTACGCATGCGCTAGCATTCAGATGCTCATCTTGCGAAGGATCATCGAGCAACCTTGAATAGTCGCGTTCTGCAAACTCAACTATTGCAAAAAGTAGATCCATAAGCACTCGCTGCTATTGGTGTATTCTTTTTGATCATCCAATAGCAACGAGCGCTCACTCATCTGCTCCGCAACTCGAATCCGCTGAACGCGACCATTCACACAATTTGTATAGCTGTATAAAGATATATATATAAAGAAGATTATCCAATCATATTGGAGAAAAAGAAGAATTCCGAAACCTATTAAAAAGAAACTATTGCAACCTTTTAGGCTGTGCTCAAAGTCTCGCTACAAATGCTTTGAAACATTTGATGGACCAATTAGAAGAAAGAATTTTACAAACTGATCAGTTAAAAAACACTTCGAAGTATTTGCATCGCATTAACCGTACTAAATCGATTAAATTGTGAAATACTCAATACATTTTATTGTATTGTCAATACATTTTATTGTATTGTTAGATAAAATATTGTACTATTAGATTAAAATATGTATTTTATAATTTGAAATATTTGCATTTTATTTTTATACTCAAATTAAATTAGTGTACAACGGCTTTAATATACATCAGCGAGTCGATTCTGTATCTTCAAATAAAGTGAAAATTACAAAAGTGAACAAATTTACTAGATGTTGACCAATGAAATTATTAGTATTCTAGTTCGCTTACTTTTTTAATTTTTACCTTGCTTCAAGATACAGAATCGATCCCCAGTGTTTCCAATCGAATTCGCCATAATGCTTATTATACGAAGAAGGAGAAAATGCTTTTAGAGGAGTTTATTTCCGCAAAAAAAGCTATCAAAAATAATTATCGATGTATCAGATTTAAATTAAAAGCTATCGAAAGTAAAAAGACCGGTATGACGAATTAAATTTAGAGATATCCTTAGTTATGAAGGCTACATCTCCTCAAAGAAATTCCTAACCTCCCTTAAGAAAAGAAAGATAATAAGGCTCCTTGTTTGATCAAGGAAGGTTTATGAAACAACATAAAATGAAGAACAAGGAATCTTCATTCCTCAAAGAAGGACTATGAATATGAGTATTAATCTCAATTTACTTTTCGTCTTTGTCTAATTCTAAAGATTAGAAAAAGACGAAGAGTAAGTTGAACCAAGATTAATCTTGATGGAAATGGGCTTAAATATTCCAAATTCCTGATTTGTTTGTAATTGAATATATGAAAAATATATAGCCTGAGTTTTATAAGATATCTTATTTTAAATAGTCCAATTGAATATTTCAAAAAGAAATACGGCAAATAAAGACAAAAATTTGGATGTTTGAAGGAGAAAAAATAATAGCAAAGCTGAATTAATGCTACATAAATATTTTTAAAATATTTGTAAAATGGATATTAAACTTCCAAAATAACATTTTAAGAATATTCCGATTTCTCCCGAAATATTTCTAGAATGTAAAAGCAGTATTTAAATGATGAAATATTTCATACACATACACTGTCGTTTGTATAACACGCTAATGTCTGTTTATTTTTCCAAGATTTCGTTTTCCAAAATTCCAGATATTATAGAATAGCATAGATTGGTCGTATTATCTACGGGATACTTATGCAGGCACCACATGCACGTTTTGACACCGAGCTCTGATTGGTGAAAAATGGGCAATGAGAATAAAATTTACTCTCACAACCGGTTTTTCATCAATTAGCGCTCGGTATCAAAGATACTCTTTTTACACTGAGTATTTGATTCTGTTCGCGTTGCACTTTTTGCACTCTTGATATGTGTATAAAGGCTGTGTTTTAAATTTGCCAGCTGCCACTGCTAGCTACAGTTTACGTTACATGCTTTATAGATTTTCAGTACAAAGCAGTCAATTGGAACATTGCCCAAGTAGTAACTTTCTATTAAATTATTTTAATTTCAAAATTTTTAAAGACTGATGCATTACATTGGTACAATATGCATGAAAATGATTAATTAAATACACATATCATATATTTATACATATCGCCGAAATTAAGATAACTCAATAGAAAGTCACTAGTTAATATCTTCCGTATCAAGTGTAAGTATGTACGATGTAAACTAGTGCTATGACTGACTTGCGTGACTCAAGTGCGTGTATGCTGTATGTTCTGTAATGTCACACTAGTGAAAATATAGCTCGTATGTAATTTCACATGAAGATTCGTCGGATCGTTGAGCTATTTTCAATTATGATCATCTGCAATGATTGCAGTTACACTCTCGTATGATACATAAAGAAATTACATTTGACGTATAAAAAGATGGTGACTGACCGATAGCGAGATTTGATAACGCAAATCTTGAATATTTCCATTTGTCCTTGTCGCGATAAGATCATCAATCCAGTGTGTAATGAACAGCAGATCAGCGCTCAAGATATTGTGAGCGGTCGGAGACACCAATTTAGGTTCGTATTTGCTAATATTGATAGCTAACATACAATGTTACATGTAGACGAAGTTCGCAGCTTGTGGACTGCTCGATGATTTGTGTTGTAAAGTCTTGGTGATAATCCTTTGTACATACATATCTCGTACGTAAATAATTTCAATTGGAAAAAAAATTGATCGTAACTAAAATTTAGTGTAAAGTTGTCGCGTATATAGCGACGTAATGACGAAAAATTCTATTCCTGCATACTTTTAAATTCTTCGTTTTTATGTACTTTGCCGAATTTGTTAAGACTTGATTAGATTGAATGTATTATATAATTATACTGATTACATTGTTTTTCAAAATAACAAAAGCACAATTATATTTTTTCAAATGATTAATTTTTTATGCTATTACTGTATATGTGTGTGTGTGTGCGTGTGCGTGCGTGCGCGCGCGCATGTGTGTGTGTGTGTGTGTGTGTGTGTGTGTGTGTACGCGCGTGGCGTATGCGTATGCGTGTGTATGTGTGCAGCAAATTACATACAGATATATAATTATTTACTAGTTGATATCATAAATATAGTCAACCTTTATAGTTAACTATACTTCTAGAACTTATTGTGTGCACATTGCAGATATCACAAAGAAGTAAGAATATTATGAATTCTTTAAAATAGTCACCTTGAATTGCAATAAATTTTTTACAATGTCTCATTGCGAGGAAGATACAGCATCTCCTGGTTTTCACCAATTGAGTATTACAAGTAAGTTGTACTTATGGAATTCCAGGTGAGAAAGACTAAAGAATATTTTTAACCTATATTAAATGTTCTGTTTTATCAAAAGGAATATAATTGTACCAGATTTTTTTTAAATTTGTTTATATTATTTGTATTTAGAAGAATTGCACAGTGAAAAAAAGTGGGAAAAAAAATTTATAGCATTATATTTAGCATTATTATATAAGTTATTTGTTATATATTATTTATATATTATTATACTGCTATTATTATGCTGCTTTCTATTCTAAATTCTGTTATATTATGCATCATCAATCAAATGTTTATCTTTATGAAATTATATTTGCTTGTTAACTGTTAACTAAATATTTTTTTCTGTTACATAATGTTTCGTTATATGAACATATCTAATTAATATAAAATAAATGTAAAATAATTATACACATGATTTACATCTTTAAAATAATATATTTTAAATTCAATATTTTATTTCTGTAAAATTAAAAATTATTTTATTAAATTATAAATTGATATAGTGCAATCAAAGTTGTATAATTGTTTTATTTATATTAATAATGATATTCGATTATTTCAGTTGAAGCAGCAATATTGAGAAGTTCAACCTTTTTAAAGCCTAATCCATACATAGAATTTTCAGTCGATGATAAAAGCCCTCGCAAAACAGAAGTATCAAAGTCTACATATCAACCAAAATGGAATGAAGAATTTACTATACTTGTTACACCATATTCTCAGTTGCACTTTCGGTTACTTGACCATAGTACATTTCGCAAAGATACTTTAATAGGAGAAAAACGAATAAACTTGTTCCAAGTGTTATCGCATTATAATGGAAAACTAGAAAATTTAGAATTAACATTTGACTTAATGAATGAGAGCAAGCATGATTCTCAACTATGCAAAGTTGGCGAATTGATAACGGTATTTGATGGACTTAGAATTGATACGACTAATGAGATGCCAGTAAATGTTATTGAACCATCTTGCCAAATACAATCTGATGGTAAGAACAATATTACATTGATTAATATAAAAAACTTTGAAAATAATATTTTAATATCTATAATGGAAGTTCGTTTAACGTGTTCCATGTCATGGATCACCTAAAACCATGTTGGACTTATCGTTTAAGCTTGATATTTTGGTTATAATTTTGAATATAAAAAGAAACATAATTATGAAGTAATTTTTAATATACTATATGATGCATATATTAGTACATTAAATATATTAGTACATTAGATTATCTTCTTAATAATAATTTTTGTATTTTTTCAATCATGAAATATATTTTATTTAATAAATCCAAAAAAACAAATCCAAACAAAAATATCGGCGTGCAACCTAAGCGGCATGATAATGAAATCAAATTCGATTAAAATTAGCCTGGTATAGAACGTATTAAAAGAAATTGAAAGAATACGTGTTATCACAATTTTCTTTCTTTTTTTTTCTATTTAAATTGTATAATTTTAGGTGCCACAAATGATACAATCAATAATCGAAGCATTCTCAATGGTGGAGTCCGTGCGCGCATGAGATTACATAGCTCAGAGAATCTTGCACCATCTATATATCGTGGTTTGGCAAACATTCATCTTAGTCCCAATTATAGTGGAGGAAACAGTCAAGCAAACAGCAACAAAAACATTGGATTGTCTACTACAATCTCGAATATAGATAGTACATCAAGTGGCAACGTCGGTAGTAGCGCTAATACTAACAGCATTTCTACAAGTATTTTAGTGAACGGGCACGCGATTCCAATGACAGATAAATCTATGGTGTCACCAGGAAATCGGCATGCCACAGATGTACGAACTTTCGCAGGTAGATCGATTAAAGAGCTATCGTTGGCTTCAGCCAATTTATCAGAGGGTCGAGCATGGAGCAATAACAGCAATGTAGATCAATCTACACTGATCAAGTCGGATTCACATGGTCCGCCGCGATCAGAACAATCTTCCTCGATGATATCCGGGCAACAGATTTGCGCGGATGTCCGTATGATTCCGCGACAAGATCAATCTATGCTTCCTAATACGGATAATTCCAGTGCTTCTCAAACAGATGTGAAAGCATCGTCGCATGTGGATACATGTGGTAATGCTAGTGCCCTACGATTAGAACAATCGATTGTCGCAGATGGCCGTGTAATGGCACGTTTGGAACAATTGGTGAATAATATTCCTTTGGATCCAGACGATCTGTTGTGTCAGAGACAATCGGATCAACCGGCAAATATTCGACGAACGAGTATGACAAATGAGGATCAACGCGGAATGAGACAACAATCAGAACAATCTACAAACATTCGTGTGGCCGAGGATTTACGAGGAATAAGGCAATCCGAGCAATCCACGAATGTTCGTGAGGATTTACGTGCGACAAGACAACAATCGGAACAATCCACAAATGTTCGCCCGCAAGAGGAGTTGCGAACTCCGCGGGTAGAACAGTCAATAAGTACAGCACCTCATCTAGATCTATGTGGAGTTTCACGTAGCCAGCAAAATGCAAGTGTTCCACTGACAGATAATCGTGCTGTAATTTTTCGATCAGAACAATCGGCAATGATTCCTCTCTCTGATGGACGAACAATTCCTATTGTGGAACATATATCTCCTGTTGCACTACCAGATTCTCGTTCCAATGTGCCGCGAATTCCACAGACCACAGCTTCAAGTCAATCTATTGCTGCATCTGTGCCTGGACAATCTGTGACACAACCAGGATCTTCCATAGTGCTTACTGAAGATATCAATCATTCCGAAGAACCTTTGCCGCCTGGTTGGGAAATGAGATATGATTTATATGGAAGAAGGTAATTATCTCTATCTTATATCTCTCAAGCTATTAGATATTATCTCTATCATATATCTGTTGTGCTGTTAGATATTATGTCGATCACAATACTCGAAGCACGTCTTGGGAGAGACCACAACCTTTGCCTCATGGATGGGAAGTTCGTCGAGATCCAAGAGGTAGAATTTATTACGTGGATCATAATACAAGAAGTACCACATGGCAAAGGCCAAATACAGAAAGATTACAACATTTCCAACATTGGCAAGGTGAAAGGCAATATGTCGTACAACAAGGCAATCAAAGATTTCTTTATCCTCAGGTAATTAGACTAATTAGATTAAATAAATTAAAATAATTTAAAGTCTCAATAGATTAAAAGTCAAGGTAATCTTTAATAGATTGTGCTATACTTTCTAATTATATATTAATAGCAAAATTTGATAGTATAACAAATAATATAAGAAGAATAATATTATAAATGAATTATACAAACAAATTTTCAAAGTAATCGATTGTGTTCACCACAATAGCTGTCCAAACAAGATAAAAAAATGATGGGTCTATAAAATAATAAATAAACAAATTAAAACTTTTATTTAATGAGAAAACATTAAATTAGATTTTGTACTGATTGGATTATTGTATTGTAGGCTCATAATAGTCAAGCTTCTGTTGGTCCATCGACATCCATGGTAGATGATGATGATGCTCTGGGACCATTACCGGCAGGTTGGGAAAAACGGAAACAACCAGAAGGAAGAGTTTATTATGTAAATCATAAGAACCGTACTACGCAATGGGAGGATCCTCGAACTCAAGGTCAAGAGACCGGAATGGATGAGCCACCGTTGCCAGATGGCTGGGAAATACGATTGACGGAAGATGGAGTTCGCTATTTTGTGGATCACAACACTCGAACAACGACATTTCAGGATCCAAGACCAGGTGCACCCAAAGGGTTAGTGTCAAATGCATTGTTCAAGCTTAACATGCATAGGTCATGTTCCGATATACTCTGTTAGTACTGAAAATCTATAGTATACGTAACGTGTACTATAGATTTTCAGTACTGGCAGTGTATATCAGAATACGCCTACAATGTAAAATAAAAAAAAATTATAACTATATATTCTATTTGCACAGTCCAAAAGGTGTATATCGCGTCCCGAGGGCATACGAAAGGTCATTCCGATGGAAATTGTCTCAATTCCGATTTTTGTGCCAGACTAATGCGCTGCCTAATCATATTAAGATTAGCGTTAGTCGGCAAACATTATTTGAAGATTCTTATCATCAAATAATGAACGCGGAAGCCTTTGCACTAAGACGACGATTATATATAATATTTAAAGGAGAGGAGGGATTAGATTATGGAGGTGTATCTAGGTAGGATATACAGATATATAATAACAAACTTATTATTAAATAGACATTTATAGAATAATCATATATCCACTTTGTATGAAAAGCTAAATATTAAAACTTATTTATATAGTGCTCATTCTCAATTGCTATGGAGAAATTAAACAATTCTAATTTTCAGAGAGTGGTTTTTCTTATTAAGCCATGAAGTTTTAAATCCGATGTATTGCCTATTTGAGTATGCCAATAAAAGTAATTACAGTTTACAAATAAATCCAGCATCATATGTTAATCCTGATCATTTACAGTATTTCAAGTTTATAGGAAGATTTATTGCAATGGTATGTTTTTTGTATTTATAGATAATGGTTTGTTTCTTTTTTTCGTATTATATTATATGAAAATCATTTTATTTTTCTCTTATTTTAGGCTCTTTATCATGGCCGATTTATATATAGTGGATTTACAATGCCGTTTTATAAGCGCATGTTGAATAAAAAATTAGTAATGAAGGATATAGAATCTATTGATCCGGAATTCTACAAATCCCTCGTATGGATAAAAGAAAATAATATCGATGAATGTGGCCTAGAATTATACTATAGTGTGGATTTTGAGATTCTTGGTCAAGTGATACATCACGAGTTAAAGGAAGGTGGTGATAAAGTTAGAGTAGGTGAAGACAATAAGGAAGACTACATTAGGTATATCTCTTTGTAACAAAAATGATTGTAATATAAAAAAATTATAATAAGAAAGAAACTACATGAATGCATATATTGTTGCATTAATTGAAAAGTGACATAAATAAGAAATTAACATTTTTTAGATGAAACAAAATTTGAAATGAAAGGAAATTGACTCTATAGATTAATATATTTTTGTACAAAAATTACACATTTTTAGATTTTTTGCTTATATAAAAAATTATCAAAACTTTGAAAGAACTTCGTCCATTTTGAACTATTCGCGTCCGGTCATTAATCATATAAAATTTTGTAGATAACAATATATGATAATATTTAAGAAAAAATAAGTTTAGATCCTGAAAAGATAAATATTGTCAATCATTTTATGTCTCTCGAAATCACAAAACTTTTGTCTAAAGCATTTTTTTCTAAAATGCTATTCAAGACTTATTTGATGATCAAGTAAACTAGGACACCCTATATAATTGATCAGGGGATGCAAGTCCAAAACCCTTATGAAAAAAAAATGGGCAAAGTTCTTTACACTATACTAGGATTGTAGTGTTTGAATTTTAAGAACTGATGATAGTTTTAAAAAATACATTATGAAAATATAATATAAGAGAAGAATAAAGTTATATAAATTGCATATTAGCTATCTTAATTAAAACATTTCAGAATTAAAAAAATGCTTTATTGAAAAGTTGCTAATTGAAATGTTACTTTTTTATTAATATAATAATCTATGTATGTACGCGTATATATTTGTAATAGCAAATTCGGTTGGATACATTAGTGTGTTGTGCGCATTAATGTGTTCAATCGCTATAAAAAAATTCGCTATAAGAGATGTTTTTATTCGTGAATATTCGACAGATTGATGACAGAGTGGAGGATGACAAGGGGTATAGAGGAACAAACTAAAGCATTTTTAGAAGGTTTCAATTCGGTTGTGCCACTTGAGTGGCTCAAATATTTCGATGAACGTGAGTTGGAGCTCATGCTTTGCGGTATGCAAGAAATAGATGTTGAAGACTGGCAACGCAATACTATTTATAGACATTATACTCGTAACAGCAAACAGATTTTGTGGTTTTGGCAGGTACAATGTTCTTAATGTTATATCAAAATTTATATCAAATTTTATTGTAATTACAATGTTCAAATATGTACTGTTTGTATTTTAGTTTGTAACAAGAACAGATAGTGAAAAAAGAGCTAGATTATTGCAGTTTGTAACTGGTACTTGCCGTGTACCTGTTGGTGGATTTGCTGAACTAATGGGTAAGTTTTAAAGAGACAAGCTTACTTTTACTAAAAATAATAAGTGTTCAGAATTTGGTAAATTAAATTTTTTTAAATTAAGTCAGATTAGATTAAAGTTATGTTAAAAGTTGTGTGAAAATTTAATTTGATTTACAAGTTAATCCATAATGAAATTAATTGAATTAAAAATTAAGTTAATAAAAAGAATAATTGAAAAATCAAAAATTAAATGTGTTTTGCTTCATGATTTCAGGATTTTAGTTTTATAATTGAATATAATTGAAATAACAAATATACATCTTATTTAAAAATATACTTAGGAATTAGAATTTTTGAATCAGTTTTTTGAATATTTCCTCACTATGAAAAATGTTATAGATTAGTGAGAGTTAGTGAGAGACTTTACCTATGTAAAGTATATGTATACCTGTATAGTATATGTAGACGCGTGACTTATTTATTTACAGCAAGACTTAACTTAACTTAAGACTTAACTTAAGAAAGTGAAATTAAAAATTAATAGTAATAGCCAATGAAAAAAAATGTAACTACATTAAGTTAAAATTGAGAATCTAAAATGTAACTGTAAGTCAAGTTAAAGTTATTTAACTTTTTAACTTAACTTTTCTTGAATGCGTGCGTACGTGTCATATATTCTATTTTATAAATGTAGATATAATTCATAAAAAGATTGTGACTCAATATAAATTGATCAATATTATTAATTACTGATTTAAACAATCAATTGATGATTAAATTAAGAAAGTTTAACAATAATATGAATTTTGTACTATATTGTATTACAGGTAGTAATGGGCCACAAAGGTTTTGTATAGAGAAATTTGGCAAAGATACTTGGCTACCAAGATCACATACCTGTTTTAACAGATTAGATTTACCACCTTACAAAAGTTACGACCAATTAGTAGAAAAACTGAATTACGCAATCGAAGAAACGGAAGGTTTTGGCCAAGAATAATTGTAAACATATTAATTAATAATTACTGTGGTAGGTACACTGCATTAGTGTATTAATGGGTGACAAAAGCAAAATTTAGTGTCGCGACTGATGGTAAACGTTTCTATGCTACATTTGAAATCTGTTTAGGGTAGCTATAATTGACATTGTAAAAGTTGCAAATAATTGAAGATGTGTATATTGTTCCAAAAATTTATATGAAATGTCTTAAATTATATGCAAATAATGTAATAATATTTAAGTATTACTTTATTATAATTTATTCCAATATTTCATATTTTATCGATATTTTTAACTTATCCACAGATATTGAATAGAACATTAATAAGGCATGAAATTGATAATAAAATTAAAAATAATATAAATATATATAAAGAAACTATATAAAAATGTAAAGTTTAATGTTTTTTGCAGCACACACACACACACACACACACACACACACACACACACACACACACACACACACACACACACACACAGAGAGAGAGAGAGAGAGAGGGGGGGGGGAAACAAAATACACTATAAAGAAAAAGCGGAAAGAATTTTAAAAAATAAAAAAAAAGTATATACTATTTATTATTTTAT
>Ga0157364_1003926_pt1 | contig 14647 bp, 8 predicted proteins | sample AttsexASBM2_FD_111476 | JGI IMG/M metagenome (GOLD analysis project Ga0157364, IMG submission 111476) | Fungus gardens microbial communities from leaf cutter ant in Ribeirão Preto, State of São Paulo, Brazil - Atta sexdens ASBM2 | ecosystem: Host-associated > Fungi > Mycelium > Unclassified ... | reverse complement strand
CGCAAGTATATATATATATATATATATATATATATATATATATATATATGTTTAATAATTACAAGTAATATTCGCGAGCAGAATAATGATAAACTATTAACAACATATATTTAAAATGTAATTATTTTCATTATATAAAATTATTTAAAAATTTACAATTGTATATAATGGGAAATTATATATAAAGGAAATCATCTAAATTATCATATTCTTAATATAAGAATGTACAGAATGTCCTATTTTAAATGATCTCAAATATCTTTTGAACAATACATTTTAGAGAAAAATGATTTAGACAAAGCTTGCATGGTTTTAAGGGGGACATCATCAAAAATCACGTAAAGCGCGCATGTAGCGACGATCGCCTTCGCAAATCAAAAATATATTATTAATTTAAGAGGAAATATTTTTATATCTGTTAAGAGGAAATATTAAGTACAATATAAACTTTCAAGAATACAATTTTTTCGGTGTATACATAGTGTCGTAATAAAATGACGTCAATAGAAAAATTCTTAATTTTGAATTGTTCTGTCCATTGATCATAATATAGTTTTTGGAACGATTCATTGATTTTATAATGTTGATTATGCGGTAGCTGAGGTGAGTTTAAATTTCACGCTTCGCTGGTGAACCTCGGGATACGATAAGGTTACCTAGGCAGGCGCCTTAAGCTACTATTGAGTACACGAGGTTTAGCGGTTTCCTTCCACGCGAGCAAGAAATTCCACTTCCGTGCTCCGGCGAGAATATTAGGTATTTTGTCTTTGACATTAAACGTGGTATGGCTGGGAAATCATGGTCGCCTATCATAGATAGCCGAAACATTGGCATTTTCAAACCAACACATCTTCCGAGGGGGAGAAAATAGCGACGGGAGATGAGAGGATAAACAAAACGAATGCGTTGTTCCCACTATTCGCGAGTTTATCTTCGACGATTCCCACGAGTGACATTGCAATCGATATGTACGAGCTGCGATCGGGCATTTTTCGCTTGTGCATATTCCCCATATTCTCGACAAATTATAGTCGCTTGTGTGCAGAGGCTATGTACTTTGCTCATCGATAATTCAGTTTTATGTCTCTGCATATTATGTAATGTACTAAATCAAAAAGAACGATTAAAAAATAAAAAATAATTGCGAAAAGAGAGTGTTATAAATAAAATAAAATTTAAGTTAGTCGCTAGTCGATACTTTTTAAAGATAGATAAAGTTTGTGAATATAGATTTGAGAAAATAAATTAAGCAGTTATTTATTAAGTTTATTATTAAAAATAGTTTACTGTAAAATTTATATCTCAGTTCGCATACATTTTCTAAAATATAACAATCTTTGTTAAATGTTAAAACAGAATAATTGTGTGTGTGACATAGAAGTGCTTAATGCGACTACGTGGTCGCGTAAATGAACTGCGATATAGTCATCGATATTATACGTCAAAAGTGTATACTCCAGGTTATACAATAATGGTTTACTGAAGGAAAGCACGTGAAAATGGGAGACAAATTCCACAAAGACGAAAATAACGGAAATAAACACCTCAATGTTGATGGTACGATCGTACGAGCAGTTTAATGAGTATGTACATCACGATAAATCAAGCTAATTCTATACTTGATGCTACGATGTCACCTAATCGATGCCACCCACTGTGCTCCGGTCTCGATACGCTCGTGTGCTTTATATCTAATTGTGACCTTTCTCAAAAGAGTGTTCGACAAAAACGTTGGACAGATAGTTATTTCTGACCTCCCCTTCTATATACCGCTTAATTATGCAGTTAACGTATCCAGTAATATTCTCTAGCTACGTTTTTACCCCCTTTGACGCTCACACAGCATAAAGAGATCAGTGCAACGGCGTTAATTCGTTTAACATGATCCAACGTATCTTGCAACGTAAATGTCAGAAGCGAAATTGGAAGTAAAAAGATCATCAAATAATGAAATTGTTGGTACTTTACGGTGCTGCTCACAGAAATTAAATTATTAAACACGCTAAAAACGAGCATGCAAAAACTACGTTATAGTAATTTATTGTTAATATAAATAATTAATATAAAAAAATCCATTATTGATTATCAATACAAATGTAAAAGTAAAATGATAATTTGCTTAATAATTTTTATTACATTATGTTGTTATATTATTTTTCTATTATGCTATTATACAGAATGTCCCTAAAATTCGGCATTACCCATCCTGAGCAGGTAGAGCGGATTAAACTGAATCGAAAAGTTCTTTATCATTTTGCAATTTTCGCAATGGTTAACGAGATATTAATTACTAAAAGACTCTAAATATTATTCTTCAATAATTGTTTACTTAAATACTATCAATTTTACAGAAAAACTGCAAGAGACAAAAATCATTTATTTTCTTCTCATAGAACTCTAAGAATTTTTTCAGAATTTTTTATCAACTTTATAGTACTGCATCTTCTTATTTTTACTACCGTGAGAAAATATGGTATTAAAAAATTCTGAAAAAATTCTCAGAACTTTATAAGAATAAATAATTTTTATCTCTTGCTGTTTTTCTATAAAGTTCAGGATGGATGATGCCGAATTTTAGGAACATCCTGTATATTATATACGATCTATTTTATTTTGTTTTCAAATATTGCAACATTATTAATACTAAACTAGTATTTTTGTATTTCGAAGCGCATTCTGATCATTTTAATGTATTGGCAAATAAACTAATAGCGCTTCCATTTTGGTTCACAATGAGATACCGCGGAATATGTTTCGCGTAATAAAAGTGGCATCTGCATGAATTCATAAGACGATGAACTGGACAACTGACGTAATACTCGAAGCTCTTGCCCTGAGAGTCAGACAGCAGTCACGAAGCTATTTTGCATTATTACGAATAGTTATTTCTCTCCGTGAATCTCTCCTTCGTAGTAGAAGAAGCACAGCTTCGTCGCGAGAAGCAAACGGGCGTTATGACTCGAGTTAACCGTCTGACAGTCGACCCTTTAACTTCCTCTTTCTACCTCTTATCTCTTCTCTCTCTCTCTCTCTCTCTCTCTCTCTCTCTCTCTTTTCTCTCTCTCTTTAGTTTGAGTGACTGGGTCGGCATTTGTGAAAGCCCGGCCGGATCTAACCGAGAGCAACACAGTTAAGTAGAATGGCGGATGGCAAGTTTCCGGTTCCTTGGACATATCCCGCTGGGAAAGTTTCGATTTAACAGAAGCTCGTGGACTTATGTCGATTCACTGCGTCCGTACGAAAGTCTATTTTCAAAATAATGCATCATCTTTGCTACAATCATTATTAATCGTCAGAAGCAGCAATGTTAAGGATTTTTCTATTTTCAAGTTCTCATTTGGTACTTTTCACTCGCCCTTCCTGTACTTCAGTTCGGTAAACCCGACAGTCCTCTTCTTTCTCGTTTCCTTCTTATATATTTGTACGTCGTCCGGTCGACTTCTGCGCGAAATGAGTCTGCCCCATTTACTGGTAGCACGGAACTGAAATGAACCTGTTACATTGGACCACGCTCATACCAGCTTTACCGAATTCTCGTTATGTTCCTCGTGCACTTTGTAGTGCGGCGGTCTACCGATTATTGGATGAACTTAGTCGATGATTCGAGTCTGTTCCGTGCGCGCATGCTACGGAATATAGTTTCTTGATTCGTCGAACGTGGCGATTGTAATCGAATGAATTGTACGTGTGTATTGGGAGAGTTTATTCTGGAGTTGCTTGTAGAAATTGAGCAATTTTGAGAATCCATTATAAATCAATCATGCAAATATCACGTAGTAGTAGCAAGTTTATAATATGGTTTTGGCTCATTCTTATTCGAGTTAATTAGTATTAGGCACAACAACATTTACGTAGAAGATTACGGAACAGGTTGGATTACTTTGATTATTTGGTGCATTTAACGGCCCGGTATCACGTGACAGGTTAATTAAATCTTTGTAGTCAGATCCATAAGTCGGAATTTCATAGAACGGAGGAAATTCTAATTAGTGTTTGTACGAGAGGCGGAACGCGTGGAAATGTTATGACGCTTTTGCGCGTGCAGAGTGCAGTACACGCTTTAGGCATCGTATTTGTTTGCGTGTTAGACAAAGGTCATTCCCATAGGTTTACATACATATCATAGTGAGACAGAGAGAGAAAAGGAAGATACAGCGGGAAGATGCTGCTGCAGAGCGGCGTGGAAACTAGGAGACGAATATAGAGAAACACGTGGAAGTGCAACAACGTTCTCCCCTCATACTTCAGTTAGCTCGCATTATAAGCTAGAAATTTAGTGCTACCTTGGGATCAACTACTCTCGAGAAGCGCACCACTTCCTACCAACGACCCTAATAATGCCATTAGATACATCGCGAATTCCTAATCTGAGGATAGAAACTTGCATAATTTTCGGCCTCTGCATTTCGCATTAAGTTTCGTATTTCAAAGTTGAGGATCGAAATTCTTGACATTATCATATCATTACATTCACATTACATTTAGGTGATCGCTTTTCCATCGTTGTTACAAATTTTATTCAAATAAACGTATATTAATTTCATGAGCTGTCACGGGTCGAGATACAAGAACGTTTCATTAATGCTAGCACGACGTTGCTCGACTTTTGATAAAGAGGAAGCGATAAGATTCCCTCAGAGAGTTCTCAATCAGGGTCAGGTTTCGGTTTGCCCGTCTTTAAACACGAGATATCGATATCTACTGTGTCGTAATGAAAGCTCCGCTCACAGTAATTACTTTATCGATACGCCACGATACACCAGCGATTTTTCTCAATTTCTTCTTTTATACTCCCAAGAGCCGTAAAATCTCCCCCGGGAGGCCGTAGATTTATTTACAGACCTGCTATTGAAGACATAAGTTTGTCAGACAAGGAAGGATTTAGAGAATGAAAGGCGATAGAAGGAAGTCTGCAGGATCTTGGAAACAGGCGCCAAAGAGAGGAAGCGCATGGAACGCCGACGACTACGTGCGCACTCATACGCGTGTATATTTTACTGATACTATCCGGACTACGTTTCGGAAAATCACGAGGGACAGACGACACTCTTGCGAACTTCAGCACGAGTTCTCCACACTTGCTTCCCGTCTACGTTCTTACTTGGCGTTCTCCTTATCCACAAACTCGTATCTCGTGTGTATGTGTTTCTATTGAATTCGTGTATATCTTCTTTCTTACATATTCGACAGTCTGCTTCCTTCTAATATATTCTAATATTGTAGAATTTTTACTTTTTGGCATACGAATAAGACAATCATTCTCTCATCTCACAATCACTTTCACAATCAAAAATAAATTTTCGCGAAATTATGGAAAGATTTGCTGAGAATTAATTATTATTTGTTGATTTTCTGCTCAGAATTCGCACGATATTTACGTACGTATTATTTTCCTACAGTATCTATTTCGTTTTAGATATTCAGAATAATCACTTTAATATAGCCTTTTACTGCTAGCACAGCTGACCTCATTGCTTCACGATGCCTCTCTCCTCAAGTTCATTTCCTTACCATTTGCCTATCTATCTCTCGTTCTTTCTCATCCAGCGGACGTGAATAAGTGGATGCGATTCAGGAAAGTTCTTCATTGGACGGCTCACCGCTGATTGAGATTCTTCATCGTGTTAATTCCTGCTTGAGAACGATCGCAAGAAACCGATAGTCGTCCACCACCGCGTTTGAAATTACATACTTACACAAGGATCGAGGTTTCATGTGTTGGAAGGAGGTTTATAAATTTATTCATTCTTAGTCAAGATGAATGACCCCAAACTAATGTGCCAAAGTAAACGTTTGTCTCCATGGGACAGATTAACTCACTTTAACCTTCTTGTGTCGTCGTCACTCAATCCAGCGCAAGTTAAACAGAAAGTTTTATGCAATAAAAACGAACAAGGAAGAACTATTCTCGAGATTCTTCTTTGTTTTTACTTTATGTTATGTCCACTGAAAGTTAGTTACTTAATAGACTACTTAGCGAATAAGAGTTATGTATTATTAAGCTTATTAAATGAAATTATTATATATCAAAAGTAAAAAACAAGATAGAATCAAAATATTTACATTTTTATATTTTTTATTAATCTTATCGATGTGATAATTTTGTAGAATTATAATAATAAAGATAACGCATAATATTATAAAAATATAAAATTTATATATTATACGAATTATTTATATACCTGCATGAGTGAAGTTGTGTGTAATAAAACATGAGCAAATTATTCTTACCAAAATGATTTTTTATTATTTAAATAATCATAAAAGAGTGATAAAAACTTCTACATTATCAATATTCACATTTTTTTTTCTTTTGCGTAATATAGGTCAAAGATTATTCGTCTTTTGTCCTAATGTTGAGTATTCTTATGGCGCCATTACTTCATGATGCAGCCTTGAATACTCATCCCTTCACCCTTTAACCTTTTTCTTACCTAAGTTCTATCTCGCTCCGAGCATGAATAAGTAGACGCGATTCAAGAAACTTTCTCAGCAGGCTGGCTGCGCCTGATTGAGATTCCTCGTCGCACTAATCTTTCCTTATGAACGACCGTAGGGAAACCGGTAACGACAGCATCTCCTGATTAGTAGATATTAATTACGTTATTACAGATCCATTTTGTTAAATCTAATATGGGAAAAATTTGTAAGAAAATAAAAATTTTATTTTTTTGATATCAATCTAATATAAAAGGATCACGAATCGTACTGGATGAGTGCAAAAATTTGAGCCCGATTTATTATTGAAACTCAAGTAATTCGACATGTAAAATTTAAAGTTTTCCCTATACCTTTTAAAAAGGATTTTAAAACTTAAAATCTTTACTTTCAAAAAGTGACTGTTTTTTTTTTAAATTTCCGTGAGTTCGAACATTTTTACATATATAAATATAAAAAACCATGAACTGGGAAATTTTCTTCTTAATTTGACCTGTCATGTACCTAAAAGAATTTTCTAACATAAAAATTTAAAATTTTCCCTACAAAATAGTTTTTTAAAAATGATCCCAAGATTTTTTGTTACTGAATTATCACGAATTAAATAAAAAGAATTTTAACTTTGACATATTTACATTTTAACTTTGATTACTCGCAATTCCATTAAAAATTATTAAATAGCAATTTAAAAAATAGATTTTTGAAGCTAAAGCTTTTATAAAATTTTTTTCTAATCGGAATTTTTGCATTCACCTAATACATTTGTCCAGCATAAAATAAATTGTAATCACGATCATTTTAATTTTTTAAAAATTAAACAGTTTATGATAAAAAATATTATTTAAATGATATTTTATGATAATTTATGATAGAAATATTGTATTATTTAAATATAATAGAAAATTACAGCTGTCAGAATAACATAATGATCATTTGTTTAATTGTTAAAAATTGAAAATTTATTTCATGAAAAATAAAAATTGTGCTATTATATTTTAATGCGATAAAATTTTGCCATTTTTTAAATGGGATATAGTTGATTTTTTTTAAGAAAACGAAAAGCGTATGAAAGAAAATTATGTGTGCCTTGTGGTGTACCGAAAACTTCGGAGCAATTAGCGCATAATATAATGCAACCGGCAGCCATCATGGTCGAGCTTTCGGGTGTTATTTCGCGTTTCACCGCAGATTGTGCAAAACCGTACATGACCAACGCGCAGTGGCGCAAAACGATGGATTTGCGGATATCTAATTGAGCTAAAGGTAACGTCGATCGAACGGGGATTTATGTGTGTACGCTGTATAGATAGGGTAGCTGCAGGCGGGGATACCTTAATGGGAGTATCGTTCGTTGCAGGTAACACAACGAAATTTTCAAATTTGCCCCAGGACGATAACTGGCGCTTTACAATGAAGCATTGCCGTACACGCTTTAGATTGTATCTACATTTCGGCAAACTACATTCTGAAAATTAAATGTTGGGATCCACACATTTTGCTGCACTTGCAAAATTTATTCATGAAAAAGTTAGAGAATTTTGGAATTTTTATTTTTCCCCAGAAAATATTATATAAATAATTGTTAACTTTTCATTTCTTTTAAAATAATTTGTTCTAGCCATTTTCGAATTTTTTAATTACTTTTCACATAATATATGTGTCTTGTCTTTGTCCTCGCAGTGAACTTTTTTCTTTTGATTTAGATTAATATAAAGGAACTTCGCAAAATGTCAAATTCTAATCTTAATGAGACTGTATACTTATAACTTACATAAATAGATAAATAAAAAAATATCGATAGTGATAAATTAATAACGGTTTTAAGAGATAAAATCATCTCTTATAATATGTAAAAAAATTTTCATCTTTGTTTGTATATCTAAGAAATTATTCGTGATATCAAAAATGTGTCTAATACAAAAGTTTTATAATAAAATTATCTTTATTTATCCATGTCAATAATATTTTTCAAAAATATTATTAATGTAGATAAATAGATGTAATTTTAGTATAAAACTTTTATGATATATCTCAAATCATTTTTTAGAAACGAAAAAAACTTTACGTATAGTAAGATTGTGATTTGATCCTTTAAAACTGTTTGCCGCTATTTTCTAAACTCATCTTTTTTATGTATGTTATAAATATTATTTATGTATGTTATAAATATACAATTTTATAGTTTTATTAAAGTCAGAATTTGCTACTTAGCAAGATTCTCTTGTTAGTTTGGTACAATGTAATTCTCCCCTCGCCTCTTTTCCTTTTTCATTAAAGAAAATCGAATATTAATAAATCACAGTAGTCACGGAAGAGCTTGGCAGGAAGTGTACATCGGAATGCGAATTTCCGATGTGCTCCGAGTCGACTAATAGCCCGCGCTTTTTCGCACCAAAGAATATCGATATTCGCGTCTCGCGGAGAAGTGTTCCTAATTTTCTTCGAGGCATTCTGCCCCCACTGAAGTTGTGCCTGGCTGTGGATAGATAGGTAAAATGCTGGTGGGTCGATAAGAAGCGAAGTGGCCGGAAGAATGCTCGTTAACGATTTTACGAGCTGATACGCAAGGACGAAAAGAGCGCGGCAACGTTATTGCATAATAATCTGCAGCGTGCACTCCCGCAGAGGGAGAGCATCGAAAAGGGTGGTTTTTGCAGTGGCGCTGTTCGTCGCGCATTCACACGCATAGGCGCAACAAAGAGCTATGCGCGATGGGTTTGTGTGCGGCGTCCGCCAGTCGGTCAGCGTAATAACTTATCAGATCAATTACAGTTATTACTTTATTCCACCTCGACGCTTCAGAACTTTATGCTGCGCTGAGCTGGCTCGTTACTCTCGCAATTTTGCGACCTGAGCGAAAAGCTCCACGCCGTAAAGATTGGTTAAAGTAGTACGCGTAAAAATAAATAATATAGAAAAAATTGCCAACATTTTATTTCGGACAGCATCAGTTCGAATAGAAATGATTACGTTATATATCTACCGCCGAAAATGTCATGACGTTAAATTTTTGGGATAAAATGTAATATATAATATATATAAATTTTGTTTAAAAATTGCTTTCTTTAATTTATTAAATATTTATTGATTTAACAATAATTGAATACGTAAAATAACGTGTAAATAATAAAGTTGAAATTATAAAAGATACTATAGAAATGCAATAACAGATATTCTGTTTGTTCTTTTTACCAATCTGTGTCCTTTGTGTTAGCTCGAATCACGGTGAGAGATTCTCGTTAATTCAAGATTTCGAGAGCCTCGTGAATGAAGTCTAACGACGACGCGAGAGTGTCAGTTAATGGAAACGATGGTACTTGAATCGTCCGTGTATTTTTCGAGAACTTCACTAGTCCTTTTATAGCAATGCTGAAGATAAAGTATTTGACAAACGAGCGACTTCTTGATTCTTCCACTGACGCGACCACATCGAGATCACCAAGGCCGCCTCCACTATTTTCCATTCTGTCTCTGAGGAGTGAATTTAGTGATATAAATAGATCGCACGTATTCAGCCAAGAAAAACCAAGAAAGTCTCTTATTCTTTTGTAAATGGTATATGAATTACGACTAAATGTAAAACCAATAAAATCTTTTTCTAAAATATTTGTCAAATTGTGCTTGTACGAAATTTGTAAAGTAATTTATAATAAAAAATTGTATATATGATCATATACATATCTCAAGACATTTTATTATAAAATATTGATATCTCTTATTTGTTTTCCTTTTTAAAGGAATTTTCTATGAATTTAATACACGAAGATGTTATTTATTGCGCGATTAAAATGTTAACATGAAAACGAAATTGCGCTTTCAATAGGCATTTATACTCGTATGTTTGCACGTAAAAGCTTAAAGCGCGGTTTCCGCTGCCGCAAGTACACCCGGGGCTCTTTCATTTGGCGATCGTCGGAAAGCCATCCCAGCGAAACGACGTTGTAACTGCTACACAAACCATTCCTCACTTGGCGCCGCAATCGAATCCTCCGGACATTTATTTTCACTCTCTGATTCGCGCACTCACGCACGCCGGTGCACTTCCTCCGTCCGTGCATTTCCGCCTACGATGCAAACGAGTCACTAAGACCGATTTACATTTCCATTAGCTACCTTTCCCTTCGTTGCACCCCGATAAATCTGGACACTCCTGTGTAGATGCGTTCGGAAAATTCAGTGGAAGCTTATCCTCAAATGTACTGTTCCCTGCGTCGACCTTCACAGCTTTCTCGTGTGTGTGAGTTCGAAATTGGCGAACGTAGAAATGCGCAATCCGAGCTATCGTAATCTATCACTTGTTGGAAATAACTTCTTTCTCAATTTCTCCGTATATACGTTAAGCTACCTTTGCAATCTCGAGAGATATCTGATCTAATTTATCTATGACAAATTTGTGTCATAATTTGTTTCGATTTTCCATTTTCAATTAAGACGAGACAAAAATGACTTGAGTAACTAATATTAATGGAGTAATCATGTATTTTGCAGACTTAGATAATAGTTTAATTTACTTATTAAGTCGCTTGGAATAAGATAAATATTTCATAAGAAAATTGGAATTTAATTATATTTCAATTAACTAAGCTCGATTATCAGACTATTAAAAAAAATAATGCGAAATTATAAAATGACGAAGGTAAAATGATTCGGAGCTCCTCAAAGCACGGAACTGTTGTGTTTATTGAGACTTATTATTGCTCTTACGCCGGAGCCAGCATCCTTTTCACTGCAAGGTTATCGTCCCTTTTCCACTACGCAGCACCACACCAGTCGTGAGCTTAATTGTTATAAATTGCCCCATTGGTTCGCGAAATGATTTACTGGCTCCCTTCGCATAAATTACAACAAAGACTTTCGCTAAGAGAGTGATTTACGATCCTATAACATCATGCCACGGTTTATACTCGCTATCTTTTTCTCGCGCACTTTCTCCCTCTCTCTTTCTCTGTGCTTTCCCTGAAATTATCATTCAATTTTCCGCTCTTCGAACGCGACATCATATATTCGTTTTACTCGAATCCGGGTAATGGTTCGTTCGAGTATTTGCATTATTTTCAAAATGCCTGTTAGAGTTACCGTGTATTATGAAGATTGATCACCGCATTGTACTCCTTTTTGAGCAAGCATCACCCATGGGAACAACGCTTTTACCTTATTTCCCAATGCTGCAATTTACTGGAAATGAAAGCGATACTAAAATACAGTACGTGTTGCGAGCCTTGTTTCACGAAAATGGTCCTCAAAGTTTACGTTAGTTTTTACTACTATTGTTGTATGAGGACACGAATAAAACTGTTTGGTAGCCGTCACCAGAAATAAGCTTGCGCACCACTAACGAAAAAATGTTCTCCGATAATTGGAACTAGGCTTTGGAAAGGCGTTGCGCGAAGCATGACTTTCGCGATATAAAAGTAAAACATAATCAGCTTACACAGACGCGTGCGCGCAACACTTCACAAATTTTACGATACTCAGTATAGCCTGGCCATCTCGTTCGTTTTTTGAGAGCCGATTTAAGGAGGACCGTTTACACCTCGCAACCGAAATCCATTGCGTAATAAATCCTGACACGATCAGGACGTGTATATAGCCCATTGGTGAGTGTAAAAATCGATGTAGAAACATCGCGATCGTGGCGTGTCGACCGCTAAATGAGCTCGAGATTATGAGACGGACAATATCGGTGGTACGTATATATAAAGGGTGAATGAAACTGTCGAGAGAATGGGGTGAACCTGGGGAGGAGGTTAATCTCGAAGATGTCTGGCATGATTTCCGAGATGGAGGTTTATTGCGTCGTAACGTACGGCCACGGTATGCGAGACCAACCTTAGGAGTTACGCTCAGCCCAAGCACAGGATTTCGGAAGTTCTTCCTTGTAGCTTTTTATGTTCCTGTCGGATGTATTGCCGGTACGCACACCATCATGAGGTAATCTTTCGATCACGAGGATACACGGAATGAAAATTTTTCCCGCCGGCAAGAAGAAAATCCCAGCTTTGCACGCACCACGCGTCTTGCTTAGCACGCATACCTTTAACCCGAGGCACTACATCTTGAAACGAATCCTCGACGGATCGACTTTTAAAATATACGACGTTACTGGAAAAAAAAAGTTTGCCGAATCTTGAGAAAGTGTTTGCGTAGACTGTATCGATTATGTTGACTGCAATTTAACGTTTTCATCTCTTAAAAAATAAATCGCCCTACGTTATTAGTAAATTTTTGAACTCCGCGATTAATTACAAGGAGTAAAATGGAAATGTAAATTGCAAGTTGAATTATTTGGTTGATTGTTTTACTTTCGAGAATTAGCGGAAAAGTCAGTGGCAAAAAATAAAACTTGACTCTACAAAATTAATGTATTCTACTTGACTTTTTTATAAGCGGAAACTCTTTTTTCAATCTTAATGTATCTTACCATATTTCCGTTATATCATGATGACAAGATGCAGACGAGAAGTATGAATCATTCACATGCTGAGTCATATGTAATCGCCAAAATTCCGGAAGTTATCAATTACGCGAAGTATAATAAAAGAAGTAGTCGTACAATAAAGAAAATAGAAATGAATATAATGCAAGATTTTTATATTTGTTTTGTGTTAATGTCTCATTTGATATAACTATAATATATTTAAATTGAATATGTTAGATTTTAAGTTAAATGTATTATATTTTATATGACTTATGTATACACTGAGAGAAAAATGCACTTTTTAATAAATATTTGTTTGAATAATGCCGGTTGAATATTCACTAAATGTAAACATATTTATTTGGTACAAGAACCATTTGATTTAATTATTATATTTTATATTCAACAAATATTTATTTTTCGTACATAAATGTTATATTGGTATCATTCAAACAATTATTTATTAAAATTTAGTACATTTTTCTCTCAGTATATATATATATATATATATATATATATATATAAATATATTTGATTATAATAATCAGAAATTCTATTAAAATTTGTTTAACCAAGCATATATTATTAATTCACTTATGATTGTTTTTTTTTCGCGCGCGCGTGCGCGCGCGTGTGTGTGTGTGTGTGTATAGCAAATTTTAGTAGAATTTCTGGTTATTATAATTAAATAATCTAATATTTTAACCAAAATTTCATTACTCTTATCAGAATTCATTAAATGTGTCTGATTACCATAGTTAGAATATATATATAAAATATGAACGATCCATAATTTTAAGATAATCAGATAGATTTAATTGAGTACACAACACACACACACACACACACACACACACACACACGCGCGCGCGCGCGCGCGCGCGCACAGAATCAAATCTATTTGGTTATTTCAAAATTGTGGATCATTCATATTTTACCAAAGTCTAGTCTGGTTATATTTATTTCAATCTACTTCAATAAATAATAAATTCTTTTGAATAACTATATATATTGGCTATATTATATAACGAATTTAGAAACGCTTCCATTGCCAATTACAAATGGTGAAGTGACGTTATTTTATGTCAGGTTAAAAATTATTGCGGAAATATGCTTCATCATAAATCTTTATTTATAATATCCAAAACATTGAAGTAATGTCATCTATATATATATATATATATATATATATATATATATATATATGTGTGTATGTGTGTCACATAGATAAGAACGTTGTATCAGTTTTAAATGATTACATACGAAATAATATATGTATATTATAAAGCTATCTCTGCGATTTGTACTTCACATCCATCTTATTCACTATAAATCAACTTGGACTAGATTTAGTAATGGCCGTAGGGTACGCAATAAAACGTCGTCCGAATAGCAATATTATTAGTCCTGCTTCGACAGAAACGAGTTTCCGTGGATTATCACGCTGCGCACGTGATATAATCAACGTAATAAATTAGATCCAGCCAAATCCGCGGACGTTTCTAATATCGTCTATGTTACATCCCTCGCGCTAAAAGTGAGGATTCTCATCAGCTGCTCTGATTGGAATACGTAATCAGGACTCGAGGAGTGTAGCAAGCACGCTAATTCCAGCTTCGTGTTACATTCACTGTGTGATGTCGGCAAATAGCGTAGTCGGCTATATACCGAACATTCAACTTCTCGTATAGTCCTCCTTGAGTTGTTTCCTTGAGTTTCGTTGAGTTCGTAAGCAAAATTATCAAAATATCAACTACGAATGTGTCACATTAACGTGATGATATTGCATGT
>Ga0157364_1003925_pt1 | contig 14649 bp, 7 predicted proteins | sample AttsexASBM2_FD_111476 | JGI IMG/M metagenome (GOLD analysis project Ga0157364, IMG submission 111476) | Fungus gardens microbial communities from leaf cutter ant in Ribeirão Preto, State of São Paulo, Brazil - Atta sexdens ASBM2 | ecosystem: Host-associated > Fungi > Mycelium > Unclassified ... | reverse complement strand
CTCAATGGCATTAGAAAGATGTTAATGTACTGAAAAATTGTAAATAAATTTATTGCGAAAAATATTACCTCGGCCGAGAGTCGAACCCGGATCTTTTATATTACGAGCGTCCTAAGCCTTCAAACTATCGAGGCCTTAGTAATATTCTTCGCAACAATCGATATATGTAAGAAAATAATTCTTTTTCAAGCAATTATTACGAAACAATTAGAATCTTATTTTAGACTGTACATGTGAGAACACAATCAATAAACTAGAAGCCTATATAAGTTGAAGAATTAAATATTAAAGAAATTAAAAAATTAAGAAATAAAGAATATAACCACAGTATATAGATACAAATAAGACATATATAATACATCTTATATTTATTATTTTTTATTTTTCTAATATTTAATATTTATTCCTGTTCCTAATATTTCCTCCATTGTATCTTACATTAAATGATTAAAAAAAATAAGTAAATTATAAATATTGCACTAATAACTAACCTGTAAACTATTACAGGTTCTAACATTAAGGATAACAATCTAAAATACTAAAATGATATAGGATTTAGTAGGAATTTCATAGTATTCCTAATATGCGCTTGTTTATTCTGAGAACGTATCAATATCGCTCGAATTTTTTTTTTTTTTTTTGTAGGACGCACTAACAATGCGGAAACTGGAACGCGAGATGAAGAAAAATGAGGTTGCGCTCGCTTGGCACATCTCCTATAAAAACGAGGCGCAGGATGAATTAACAATTGACGTATGGGAGAGTACCGATGACCAGCTACTTAGTGTTATTCGCAGAGCATCGAATGGCAATCAGTCGCGGATCAGGGTTGATTCTTTTCTCGGTCGCATGTCTTCATTACCTGCCGGTTGAAAGCCGTGAGAAAATAGAAGAGACGGTAGCTCTGAGGCACATCGAGAGGAGGAGTCGTCACGTAACGGAACGCGTGACCGGACTCACGAAACGAACTGAACCATCCAACGGAACCCATTCGCGGCGCGATCGGCACCGGCATGGATGCAAAATGTTACGGGCGATTCGTTTACCCCGCGCTTCGTGCCTCTGTGAAAATACGATCCATTCATCCCATCGTTACGAATACATCGATGCTCGTTAAAATCCCGAGCGATTCTTGGAGACCCGAAGAGAGCTTTTGGGAACGAGTTGGTATGAACGACGATACCGTTCCAGGAAATTGTTCTCGTTGAAGAATTATTTTCGCGATTATTCGTGCATATCAAGTTATCGTTTTTATCCGTTTTGAAGGTCTTAGCCGAGATCGAGGGGATCTTAAAGGCCGAATTCGATTGATATCGATAAAACAACTTTTAATTTCCTAACTAAAGATATTGATAACGATAGCGATATTTTTAATTCATGTTTCCTACATTCTATCTCACTCAAACGCATATATCTATCCTTATTGAACATATTACAGCACTCCTTTTGCAAGATCGAACATCTATTAGATACAATTATCTATTAGATACTGTTCTGTTTAGAATATAATCTTCACTCAGCATACGTATACATGTAATTCCTATTCAAGAATATTTTATAGACTTCCAATCTTAATTCCATAAACTCATTGTCAGTATTGTTTGTTCAAATAATCCGAGACAGGCTTATTTTCAAAATACGAACTATAAAACTTTTATATGAAGTAAATGTTAACCTCAGATGACAACTGTAAGTAAAAAGTAAGTAAATTTTCTAATTGTTTTGAAAATTTTCTTTTGAAAACAAATGTTTCTCTGTGTGCATATTTTAATTCATAAAAAAGTTTTGCATAGAGCTAGTTCGAAGATTTTTAATTGAATAGAATTTGTAAAGACATCGCTAGCTGCTTACTGTCAAATAACTATATTTTTTTACTATTATAGGAAAAATTTATTTTAATATAAGTAAATGTTATTCATAATTGAATTTTCGTAAATAAAATACAAATCATTTTAAGCAATTTGTTGATGCTATAACTAAAAACCACATTTTTCAATTAAAAAATTAAGATTAAAATAAACAGAATCGAAGAAATCGAATCTAAATTTTACATAAATGTAAATGAAAAACTTCTTGACAAATGTCCGTGCGTTTAAAAGATCAATTTCAATTTTGATCTAAATTTATCTCGCAGAACAAAAGTCTTACTAATGATTCGTGGCAATTGCAACGCTACGCGAAGTGCGAGCAAGGAAAACGTCGGCGATCGTCGATGCGCAGGATGTACGTAATTGAATGCTTAAGTCGCAGGACGGAGCCAATTTAAATGCATTAGAGTTTAGGAACTTTCTTATTAACTGAAGCGCATTCGTGATCAGGTTCAGAGTGCCATTTGTATTCTGAATATTTCATGCCACGTTCGTCTATCACGCGGAATAAAGTGTGCCGATTCTACTACTTTTCTTTTTTTATTTCACTGCAACTTCGGAAATATCTCTTTTGTAATCGCCACGAGAGGTAATGACGATTCCGGAAGAAGAGGACATAAAAATACGACTGTCCTGTATTTTTCTCGGCACTTGTTGCCGCAGCTACTATCTATCTAGACTTAAATCGTTGCCTATCAGCGTAAGGCACCCTCCGCTTGCCTGGAAATAAATTCTATCACGCATGAGCTGCGTGAAATTTATTTCTCGAGGGGAACAGTGATATAAAAGAAGGAGATCTATTCATTTCGAAAGCCGTAATAGGGATTAATGAAAAGAAATATCATTTTTTTTCATATTGAAACAAAGATCATATTTATTACGCCAGTTTAAAAGGATGTATCCTATCATGTCGCAAATATCTTTACGTACATTTGAGTTTTAAGTATGTATTCTATCACAGGAGTTCCTTTTACGATTTGTTTTATTTCCTATAAAGATCAAAGATAGCAAGGGATTTTATCGTTGTCGCTCAAACTATCTCGCAAAAGTATTATAGGATCGCCGGATATTAAATGTCAACGATATCGTTTGAACGCTGGGACGAAATATTCAATAATAACATTGTTCTTGCAATGATTGTTTTATGATCTTGCAATTCTATCATGATATAAAAGTGAATCTCATATTATGATTAATCAATTTATCTTAAATTGAAAAAAAGTTAGATAAAAAAGGAAACTCGAATAATTAATCACTTCGATTGTAATGTATATCAAATTTTCAACATTATCTGTTGAAATTATTTAATTCTATCAACATTATCTGATGTGATAACACATGTGAAGGAAAAATAATCAAAATTGTGAAAACAATTAATTATTTAATATGAATTTTACTTATTAAAGTACACATGAATTGAATTTAAAAAGGTTTAACATAATTCCAATAAAATCAAGTCTGAAGAGATTAATATTATCTTTTATGTAAATGCACAAAACAAAAAGCAATACTTCCAGCTCAAACAATTTTAATTAGTCGAACACTAATCTCACTCGAGCATCCATCGCAGCAACCTAACTTAACTTGGAATCAAGTTTTTACTCGCGACTGCCAATTGTCTGAACGTAAAACGGTATCCTTGTACCATATTGAAATTACATTTTTTACGATCCAATATTACGACCAGCAAGCCATAAGCTTCAGTGACCAAAATCAACTTCTAAGGATTTTTATACTCGATCAGCGCCACACATTTTGGATGCTTTGTTCCGATCACAATGCTCATCAACAATTGATCATCGATCATTAATCGTTTGTCATTTCGATGACAACGGAAACATGTAACGCTACGTTACAGTCCATCACAATTCATCAGTATCGGCTTTGAACCGTTGAATCTGAATCCGCGCGGTCATCGACTGGCACGAATAGGCGCGATTTCATCCTGCTCACGTAGCCATTCGCTCTCGCAACGCAAACTCACTTTGATACAACGATCGTATTCCCAGTCGACATACAAAGGAGCATCTAAATATTCCGCTGCCCTGATGGGGCGAGTAATGTAACACGAAACTCAATGTCCGGCTGAAGGTTGCTCAGTGGTTGACGACGCTCGAGGAGATCCGCCATGGCACTCCCAGTAGATGAATAGCAATTTCAAATCACGCATTGGTATCTGCATTTTAAAATCTGTAGGAAATTGCAGCGGCTTTGCGGCACGAAAGGTGTGTCTTGAGTGGCTACGCAGATTATCTAGGTATGCTCTTTAACATTAAAACCAAAGTAAAGGAGGAGATTCAATAAGGCCATCTTTTACCACCAATCGATTTCCAATAAATAATTTTTTTGTATTGTATTATCATTAGAAATATCAAAAATGATCATTATGTAAGTAAAAAAACTCTCAATCCATAAAGCTCTAAGTAATTATTAGTCTAGATATACCACACTATGACACCTAATTGAAATTCATAATTCTTATTACAATGTAAATTCTTATTACAATATAAACTCATAATTAATTTTCTCCTTTTATTTCTTTTATAAAAATATATACAGTATGTTTACTTAAATAGTACATAATTACTGTTTAATTAGTAAAAATTAATCATTCGTAGCTTTAATGTCAACTGTGATTTTTGAAGCAATTTGAATCTCATCAATCATCCAATATCGATGACATTATTATATAAAAAAAATTTTACTTTGTTCCAATATTTTTATTGGAAAATTCGATCACGCTATGAAAGTTTTTACATTATAACTTGTCACACATAACGCTTGTGATAAAACAGAAAGATATGAGTGTTCGTACGATGCGAAAATTAGGTTTCAGACACCGAACCACGATGTCATTGTCATGTAATTATAATGCTGCGGGATAGACTGTGAAAGTGCATTATGGTAAACACACTACACAATGTCCAGCCGATGTAATTCGTTTTACGCGAATTTGACAATGCTCGCACAGCAGCTCTCGACACTTGGGGTATATATAGCGTATATAGCGTGTATGAGAACGATATAGATTCAATTATGGGATGCGACGCGGCGGCACCCGCAAGCGAAAACGACCGTGTACGACGATCAAGAGCTATTCAAAAATTTGATCGGTCGACACGCGACCGAGGTGAATATCGTTACGCGCCCGATGTTGTACGATATGTCGCGTGTGTTGACAGAAACGACTTGCTCGAATAGAGCTTGAACGATGTAACGAGTAACGTTGCAACCGGAACAAATCATGAAGTCACGCAGTGTGAACGAACGTGCTGCCACGCTGCTGCATTTACCATACATGCAAACGACAGTACCTTTTTCTTCATCTATATACCGCGAAAGGTGACAATTCTTTCGGAATATGAATGGAATAATAACGCGTAAATGTTTAGTCAGTTACATAAAAATGCTAACGCAACTGCCGTTACTTTTAACTTACGTCGTCACAATGCATCGTGATTTAGACGCAATTGCGGAAATAGCCAGAAGCTGGCGATGGCGGAAGGGCCAACTTGTGCTTCATGTAAATTCGCATCTTCGTGTAAATTCGAGTAAACTCCCGTTGCGCTATATGATATATTCGAGCGCTATCGTTATGCGGTAGGTGCACCGTGCCTGGTACAAGTACCTGTATGCCCGGACACGCGCCACTCGAAAATGCAAAGGAGATTTAATTATTCCTTAGCGTTATAAGCGCTCACGCGAACGAAAGGCTTTATCCCCGATGGAGTTGTGGCAACGAAAATGAAACGCGAGACATACGCTTGCGCAAAAAAAAATCCCAATAAAATTCGGTAGAATGACTTTTCATCAAAGCAGATCGATGCTCAGAGCAATCTACAGTGCGCTGTGACCGAATCCGTGTGACAACGAGACAAAGCAATCCCTCAGATATATACCGCGAAATATTTGCAGCGTCGCTGTGTAACCGCAGGCGTAATAAACGTCCGATTTGATCTTTATTCTTTAGCGTTACGTACTGCTGTGTTTCAATCGAACCTGTTATTGCTGCGCTGCATTGTCACACAGAAATGTAGAACAGTGATGTCTCTTATTTTATCTGATATGTTTTATTTAGTTTGCAATATTTCTATTTATTGTAAACTTGGAAATTAGTTGTGCTCGACAATTAAATCTCCGTCTTCTCAGTATAAATATCAGGTGTCAATAATAAAGAACTCCTCATTAATCACATAAAAAATTGAGTCTCAGTAAAACAAGTAGACTTTTACGTGTATAACTTATAATGTGATAAACTAAATATTTTATATATATATATATATATATATATATATAGAGAGAGAGAGAGAGAGAGAGAGAGAGAGAGAGCTCAAATAATAGATAGTTCTTAAACTATAAATATCAAAAGTGTAAAAAAACTTGTATTCATAGAATACCTTTGATACACTAATTAATTCTAAAATTTAAGCCATGTGTATATAATAATTTTTCATTATATTATTATAAGTTACAACATATATGAAAACCAACTCATTTCACCGAAATTCAATTTTCCATATAATTAGTGCGAGTTCTTTGCTATTGACAAACTTTTTGAAGGTTTAATTAAAATATTTAATTAAATGGATGACGACAAAGGTAACTTGTTTTTCGACGAAGCGTTACCAAATTGCCGCTACGTAAAGTAAAACGCGATCAGATATCCTGCTCGATTTCACGGACAGTGTGTTTTGAGGAAGACCGAAATGGACGCCGTAATACACCGGGAATTTTACGAGGTCGGTGAGATCGATAGAGAAAATAAAAGAGTGGGTGGGAAATAAAAGGGTAAGAAAACCGCGGTGAACCGCGCGGTAAACGAGACGTTACACGATACGAGTGGAACAGGAAAAGCGGTGGAATCCAAGTAGTTTTATGCTTCTCCGGTATTTATTATTTTTGACGTTCGCCAATATAGCACGATGATTCGATTATATATGTGGGGGATCATAAAAGGAATCACTGCAGTATCGGAGATACGTTTGCACGTCAGATAAAAAATCACCAATCATTCTCATGTCGATTTCAATCAAAAATACATTCCACGGATTATTAATGGGTCGAGATCTTGTTACCACGACGCACGCCAGATATACGTGTCAGCGCTCATTTCGATTTAAAGCAGGGGAGAATATAATTAAACCTAGAATAGGAAAACCTTTGCTTTCATCGCAGCGAATGAAATAATATTGTAGCCAGAGCCATATCCTACCCTGTAATATTTTGATTTCCTTTTTTTCCATGCTTCCTAGTACCAAATTAAAAATCCCATTCGTGCGTAAATTCTTTCATTGTCGCATACCGCTTCGTGCAATAAATGTCAGTTGACATTATACACTGCTCGCGTTTACGATTCAAGCCGCATCGCGATTTACTTAGCTGATTTACAAATGTGCTTTACTAATTGCTGCTTCGTGCTACGTAGCCTCAATATTTACATACGCGTGTATGAGTTCATGAGATAGTACGTGCCAAATTTATCTTGAGGAAGAAAACGATGTATCTTATTATCCATATGATAATATAATAAGTTACGGGTAAGAATTATTCCATATTCAGATCTCTGAAATGTCAGAAATGTCGATAATTATAATGTCATTTTTCTAATATGGGACGAAGTATTCGAACATGAATTTTTCATAATTCTTAATTCCGTCTCTCTTTTCTTCCACAATATTAAAAGTGTAAAATTATAATTAAATTTACTCCGACATACATATTACGCTCTATTTTAACATTATTATAGTTATAAAATATTTACTGATTAAACATACTGAACAGGATAAAATTAATGTTTGCGAGAGAATTGTGTCGTACGATACTCATATATAATATTTGATGTTATTTCATTACCTCGACATATTATATTCGATATTTCTCGTTTAAACGATGCCACACAAATTAGCTAAGTACAACGAACGGTTCATTGCCTCTTTGAGGTCGAATCGGTAAAAAAAAATCTGGTAGATCAATTGAGTTACACTCGCTCATGCGCCGCAATATTTCTCGGGTTCAACGATGTCGACTTGCTTGCGGCATATCCGATGCAATCGCTTATAAACACATTCGCGACGCTATTAATCATACTAGCCGACGGATGCGCTAATTGAATGGATCGCCGCTTTTCATTCGGGCATATTAATCTAGCGATCGCTAATATGTAATAACTAACGAACGCATTTGAATTCGCATTCGCGCAACCATGGAACTGTACGAGGATTAACCGCTCGCAGCAAGCCCATCGAATCCCTTTAAAGCCGCCCTACGAAGCGCCGTTGTTACGTGTCGACAAGGGACCAGTTAAAATACGGGACCGTCCTGGCTCAACTAGTCTACACTCCATGTTGTCGTGTATACGATCGATGACGTTATGGCATTTTAATGAACGCTGCATGTTAGCTGGCGAATGACATTCGGATGCAATTATGCGCCCATTGGTTGATACTTGCAACGGAGAGCTCTATGAAGTACCAACGATTCAGTCCACCAAAAGAGAATCACTTTGAAGTCGGTTATTTGAAACGATATCGTCAACGGTATATTGACACTCAACCTTCACAACGTATGACACATGTCGAACTCATAAAAGAAGCGATCGCGCAATGCATAAAGCTTGGCAAAACATCACGGTTTTATCAGAGTCATTTGGCACTTCGAACACTGCAATAGTCGTTAACATATCGACTTTATAATAACGTTCATAGTCACAGCTACACGAATAGTAGATTAAAAATCGTTTAACAGTAAAATTGAAGTAGTACTTAAAGATGCGCGAAAAGATCTCACGAATAATTTAATTAATTAAATCATGTGAACCGATTAATCGATTGAAATAATACAAAGAAAAATTAATCTAACATTTATGACAGAAATAGAATAGTTTATTACTGCAATTATATCACTATAAAGGAACTTGATTTATAATAATATTTATAATAAATTTTATCACATGCATATCTATCCACAGCTTATAAATTAACGGCTGATTTAGAAATTTAATGTAGTATTTACGTGAAATATACAAATACTTGAAACAAGAATAGGATATCAAAATGAGAAAGATTATTTGTATAATTCTTACACAAGCTAAAAAATTAATTTAACATTAATTTAACATTTTTCAAAATGAGAAAAATCATCTATATAATTATTACGTACCTGTCGTACATAAATCATTCTTAAAAGCGACATGAGTCAAAGCGTGAAGAAGTATAATTATATTTATCCTATGCATACAGAAAGAAAGATTTATTTGAATTCAAAACTTCTATTTACGTTTATTTCATTGAAACAATTTAATTTTAAATGAAAGCAATTTTGTTTAATCCCAAAAATTTAGCTTGGATACAATCAATTACATTTCTTAATTCAAAAAATCGATTTGAATGGACTATTTCAATGGCTACATTAAATTTAAAGAAATATTTCTTTTTCTGTGCAAGTACATCTCTTGTCAAAGAAAACTATTACTCTTCTTTCTTCGCGATCGACCTTGCGTGTACACCACAAGTCGCGTATCTCGGAACATAATGCAACAAACAAACAAGGTAAACAGAATACGGGCAGTGAAATTCGTCGAGCTTGCGAAGTACACAAGGAACGCTCATATATATGTATATATATATATATATATATATATATATCGTATTGTAGGGACAGTAAAGGAGATGGATAGATGGATAAAGGGAGACTGAGGAGAGAAGTGATGGGGAAGTAATGCAAGAGGAGAGCACGAAACAGATCAGGGAAAACAGTGTGGCCAATGTTTACGCGGTGTTTACCGACCAGATAATTACGCCCAATGCTTCGTAGTCTCTCTCTCTCTCTCTCTCTCTCTCTCTCTCCTCCCTCTCCCTCCCCCTCCCTCCCTCTCTCTCTCTTTCTCGTTCACGTAAAACACGTTCAACATCAATCACGTACACTACGATACGAAACTCTACGATTGACCACACAAATATCTCCTGCACGATGAAAAGAAATAGCTGTGCAATAATCGGAGCGCGCTGCATGCACTTGTCTCGCGTGTCATTCAAGAGACGAGAGTATTTTTGCGCAACGTAGAAAAACAAAACGAACCGTGTCGCATTCAAGATCATCTCTTATCCGGAGAATCTCGCACCATTGGCCACTTGAAAATAATGTTCCCCCTTGTGCGCAATAAGAGATTTCCAATAATAACACTGAGAAACGCGCGATTACTCGTGATTAATTACGTTTTTCCTACATATTCCGAATTATTAGATAATCGACACGAATTTAAATCTTTGATAAAACGGGAAATATCGACTACATGATAAATAAATAAAGAAAAAAGATAATTAAAAAGAGCGGAATATATTTTTATGTGGTAATGTTAAATATAAATACTTAATAAAACAGAATTTCTAGAACATAATTTTTATTAACGATTCTTATTAACATAACTTTATAATTATAAAAAATTTTAATTAATAACCACAAGTTTTACGATCTCACAAAGAGTGCGTGTAATTAAAAAAGTATGGCTGGCAACCCATGTGCGCTGATTTTGCAAAAAATTTTACTCTCGCCAAATAAGAGATTGTACACACAAAAGTGTTACCGCAAGGACACGAAAGCTGTCTACAGGTGTCACGCGATTTACTAAATGCGCGTGGTATTCCGCAGAATGCAGGATAAAGGAATTTCGCGAGGTAGACACGGCAGTTTTCCTTCCTTGCGTTCCGACGTGGCAGCGTAGAGCGACATAGCGAATTGAATTTAAGGAAAAACAACGAGTGATATGATATGCGATTCTTTTATTTATAAGCATCATTTCGCGCATATCGCATTCACGTTGAATGTGTAGGTACGGCTCTGGTTGTGGATAAGTCCAGTCAGGAAAAAGAGATTTCAATACAAAATGCGGCAGAAAAAGTAATGGCTAAAAGAAAACTATGACTAAAAAATCACTCAAACATTCGTCGCTGTAATTCATTACGCTTTTGATCGGTAACGAGGATATTCAGCAGGATATTACTGTAATAGCTTAATTTCGCTCGTACGATCATAATATCACAGAGTATCGGTGAATGACAATATTAATACGCGGCCGTAACTCCGTTACGTCCGATAAAGTTTTTGCATTGAAACGATGTGTTTACAGGGAACCTGAGAATCCTCATTTTCTGCTTACGACCGATTTCATAACGCGTCGCGTATATACGGCGAGCGTTAATGAGTTTAATCGACAACCATTATGTTCTTTTATGATGATTTTAAAGCGCGTATCATAACGTAACAAATTGTAATAATACCTAGCATCGCACGTTGAAACGTCAGGATTACAATCTAATCAAGTTTACTGTAGCACCATTGCGACACGAATTTAATGCGCCAGCGGCATTTGTAATCCCTACCGGGCGCTCGTTTTGGTTGACTGAGGAAATCGATACTCCCGATTGTGAATGAGCTATTTCCAAACTATGTTACATCTATCGCCGATTGCGGTTAATTCGATATAGCATCCAACATTTCCAGAAGATTAATTCACAGATAGTATAAATAGATATTAGGGGATAGATAATAAGTAAACAAAGTGTACACACCGTAATTCGAAGATGCAGAAAATAGAGAAACATTAATTCTTTACGAACGGAGATCGTATATATCCATGGTCATCCATCAGTGTCACGCGTTGCAGATAAATAAAAAAAGCTACGCAAGAGAGGATACAATATACTAGAGCAACTACAGTGCAACACGACAGGGATATATATCAGTATAAATGCTTCGGTATATCTTTGTAAGTATATAAAATTATTTTTTCACAAAGATGCCGCTTTGATATATAATTATAAAAATATTTTTTTTAAATAAAACACATAATTATTATGAAAATTTAATATTAGTACTGGCTAATTAATCACTTATTTTGAGTATTAAAAATATTGGTAAACAGTATTTTTAATACTGAAAACGAAAGATTAAATGACCACGATTAGTATTAAATTTTTATAATTAAGGGAAGGAAGCCATAAAAAAGTCATTTGAATAAATTCAACGTATTTATCACGAAAGCAATAAGCTTTTCGTATTATTGTGTAATCACAACATGAAATTATCCCTTGACATCGAACGCCGTTCGGATTTCAGTAGCGAATACAACTTGGATTCTCGATTTAGCCGAAAAGTGAACGAGGAAATACCGCTCGAACTTCTTACGAGGAGTTGGACAAACTTTAATGGCAGTACAAATCTCAGTGAAATGGAGCTATTTCCTGTGAAATTGTGTTGTCCGCCTTTATCCATCCCTTCGTCTATCCCCGTGTACATCACCGACCGAGCGACTACCCCTCTCATCGCGTTTGGCGATGGAATCCCGTGTCTCGTGTAGAAAAAGACCAACTTGGATCAACGTCCGGTTTGCTTAATGGAAGAGAGCCTCTCCATTATGGTGGAGACACTCGAATCGCTCGATCCCTTGAACAACCCTCTCTCGAAATTCCACGATAGTACGATGAAACGACGGAATCCTTACCTAATTAAATTCCCACCGCTTCGATTAATCCGCGATATCTCGACTCAATATATATCTCGCGGTGTCCACCAGGAAATGTAGGACAATTTCCTTTCTTTTTTTATACTTACAATTAGTAATTTCTCGTTTTAACGCTTTTTTTCTCGTTCTCTCTAATTCGGGTCATTCGATGCCGTAAAATTTTGCAACATTTATTATTTCTCAGTTCATAATTCATATGACCATTTTTTCATGCATGATATACTAATATAGATTAACAGAAAGTATATGTAGCACTTTGCATTAAGTATATTTCAAATTGGACACTGTAATATTTTAACGAATGTAAGGAAAAAATATCGCATAATCATGCTGCTGTATACATTACCGATTAACCCAACGTTTTTGCTTTATATTTAATTCTGTAATCAAAACGAAACCGTATGTATGTTATTAATGGAAATTTGCCATTCGTAGACAAGTAAAAAAATATTTGGTTACGAACAACCGTTTCAGCGTCAGAGACTCGTTTTGAGCGAAATTAGCAAAAAATGACTAATTAATGAAGCGCGAGTCAGACACGATTCGCTTCGTCGTTCTGTAAAAAAACGTAATAATAAAAACGCATAGTGTGGTCGCGATGCGCATTTCGCGTTGCTAATTTTGCAGATGCAACATATGCGCATTCCACGTTGGTAACGAAGTCGAATGAGGCATGCGATAATTAGCAGAGTCACCACAGTTCATTAGAAATTCGTTCGGGATTACCTACGGCTAACTTCTGGCTCGAAACTTCCAACGAAAAAAAGCGAATGACAACATATTTTTAAAACTCGGCGGGTAATTGTCCTAATTATGTAGAAAGATTGCAATCTCTCTGTGCGAGTTGACAGGCTACTCCATCTTAAAATTATAATTAATTAAAACTGTTTACCCTAGTGAAACATAAATTGCGGTCGAGTCTCCGAGGTGATGATTTGTATTGAAAATAACTGCGGTGATGACAACAGTACTTCACTTTCTGCATTATTAAAACAATTGCATTCAATTGACAGTGAATGTCGGAGTTAATTGTCCACTTTGATAAACAATGAAACTGTGCAATGGTAGTTTTTCGATTATAAAACATTCGTACAAAGGCAACGTTTAAAAATTCGCGAGCTACAACGTGGCACTCTATGTGGAGTTGATGGGATGTTTTTCTGTAGTTACTAGCTACGTCTAAATAAACTGTCAAAAACGCGCACATGTGCACCATAGTCACAGTTTTTCTGTATCAAAAAAATTCGTCAGTGAACTAAACGAAATACTGTGACAAATTTAATATTATAATTCGCAATACAGATTGATAAATTTTCAGAGCTAAGTTAAATTCTGTATAATACATGGCAATGAATTATTATAAATAGATAATAAGCTATTAAGTTTTGTATTGGGTTGTCCGAAAAGTTCGTGCCGAAAAAGATTTAAATATAATAAATGAAATTAAAAATTTAAATCTTCTGCGTTTCAATTTTCCTTCAAAATCAGCACGAACTTTCCGGACAACCCAATAATACAGGATATTAATATGTTATATATTAATGTTCTACACGCACACGCACACGCACACGCACACACTCACGCACACACGCACGCGCACGCACACACGCACGCACACACGCACGCGCACGCACACACGCACGCACACACGCACGCACACACGCACGCGCACGCACACACGCACGCGCACGCACACATGCACGCGCACACATGCACGCACACACACACATATATATATGTATATATATGTATGAATTAAATTAATATATGATATACGAACCAGTAAATTTTATATATAATATACACTAAAAAACTTACTATATCTTAATAAATATTTCTTTGACTATACTTGTAAATAAACATTTACTGAATGTAAGTTAACAAGTTTGATAGAAAAACCATTAATTTGATTCAACTATCATTTTTTTTCATTAAGTATTTATTTATTAGTAAACAAGTAATGTTTAGAAGTACTTTAAAAAATATTTAGAGTACAATAAATTTTCTTTCAGTATAACATATATTATATATCTAATATGTGTACATAAAACTCACTAGCTCGTATATTAAATATTAACTCAATGCATTCGTATTAACTGATCTTTTAATAAATTCATTTTAAATATTAATCGCAATGATATTTAATATAACAATATATGTACAGTATTAATACATTTAATACATATTATATAACGCAATTTGATCGGTTTTTATTGATGTCAAGTTTTCTTTAATCAAAAGTATATATAAAATTTGCAAACT
>Ga0157364_1003924_pt1 | contig 14649 bp, 11 predicted proteins | sample AttsexASBM2_FD_111476 | JGI IMG/M metagenome (GOLD analysis project Ga0157364, IMG submission 111476) | Fungus gardens microbial communities from leaf cutter ant in Ribeirão Preto, State of São Paulo, Brazil - Atta sexdens ASBM2 | ecosystem: Host-associated > Fungi > Mycelium > Unclassified ... | reverse complement strand
TTACACATAAATTTATAAAAAATAATCTTTTAATTTAAAAAAAAAAAATTTGATAATTTAAAAAAATTATGGGGATATTTTGTTTAACAAAAAAATTAACAAAATTTTTTTTATCTATAACTTTAAAGTACTCTTGAAATTGTACAACTTTTGTTTAAAAAATGCATAATCAGTATTTTACTGTATCATTTGTAAAAAATATTTCGGAATCTTTCTCACACATTGCAAAGAGCTTCAACTTAAATCAGCCTTTCCAATGAACTAAATAAATACATTAATACTAGTTAAATTCCACTAGAAAAAAACGGCATACTATCATATAACGTAGTATACGAAATCTCTTCGTCATCATGACTGTCACTTGCAGTCAGACTAAAAGACAACTAAAAGACAACTAAGAACTAGAATATCGAAGCATATCAAAGACATTAATAAAAAGGGACGCAGAATGGCTCGCCGCTCAGTGCGATTGACTTCACAATTTTCGATCTTGCCTTAGAACTAATTGGATTCGATCCCACCTGAGTCCCGCATACGCGATTTTTTGCGTTCGTCATTCAAATTCAACGTAAACTATAGGTTTATCCCTCGAGTGTTGACAAACTCTAAAGAGTAAGAATGCCACTACTATCAAATACAAAAACATAAGCGAACCTTTGCCTCGAATCCAATTAGTTCTAAGGCAAGATCGTATCTGAACCAGCCATCTAAGATGAGACCAAGAAATGACTCAACTAGTCACGGCAGTGTCTGAGCACGATCCAGCCAATCAAGGCAAGACCGGGGATGCTCCGGTAAAAGTAATGTCTGGACAGTTTCCAGTCAATAAAGACAAGTATGCTATGCTTGTGTTTAATCACTTTAAATGTTCGAAAACTTGGCCTCTCACTTGTATACACAGGTCCAATCAATGCCGAAAATCATCCACAACTTTTCAGAGGACGTCTGCGTTATATACATACACACACACACACACACACACACACACACACACATATATATATATATATATATATATATGTGTGTGTGTATGTATTAGATATATATAATATTTCTGCATGCTTCTCTGATACGATTTTTCATATTCTCTACAATCGTAGGTTCTTTGGAATAAACTTGACTTTTGATATAACTCTAAAGATAAAAATCTAGAAGCGTTAAGTCTGGCGATCTTGCAGGTCATTCTTGAATCCGACTTCCCATATCAATTCATCTATTAGGGAACTTTTTTCGTTTAAATATTCTTTAATTACTCGAGATCTATGAGCCGGTGCTTGATCTTATTGAATCCATACTCGATTGAGTACATTATTACCAACTTGTCTCAAAAGTTAAACAGGTCATTTCTGAGAAATATTAAGTAATTGGCCGCAGTAAGGTTTTCTTAAAAAAAATATGGACCAACAACAATATCTCCCAAAATGCCCGCCCAGACGTTAATAGACCATTGCCTCTTAGCTTCTTTGCCAATGTGGATTAACAGCTGAATAATAATGACAATTGTGTTTATTAACATCACTTCTGTTACCGAATGGTGGCTTCGTCTGAAAAAAGAACTTCAGAAAAAAATCTAAGATTTTCTCAGATTCGATCTCGAGTCCAATTACAAAAACATAAACGGCATTGGAAATCTCCCTCTTTTAATTGGGTTAAATGAATATGGTATAGGTAGAACTTGTAAGCCTTGAGCACAAAATTGACTGTTGATTTAGATATATCTTGTTTCCTTTTCTATGTTTCGCGTTGAGTGTCTAGGGATTTAGAAAAACGGTATCTAGAACAGTTAGAAACGGTTTCATTAGGGCCAGATTTTTAACGTATTCGTTTGAGAGTATCCTGTCATGTCCTTTCTTTTAATTATCATCCTCTTAGGATGACGTCTATCTGGAAATGTTTCGGCATAAATCTTTTCAGTTGTCATATAATTATTCCTGGCCTCACCTAAAATTCTGATCATAACCACAATTTCGTTAGGTGTGGAGTAATCAGCCATATATAATTACAGGACAATAGAAAAACTTGTGAAAACACTGAAAGTATTAAATTCACCACGAGTTAACTCCTACGATTAGCAACAATGCGGAGTGACGCTAGCAAATGAATGACACCAACTATGATTATTAAAGAAATTTATTAATTGGGATTTCATGTATTTCTTTGCGTTCAAGCCTCGACAAACGAGAGATAATGAAATGTGCGTCCCGCGCATGAGATCCCGAATCCCTCTCAGTGCATCGCGCACGTGATAGGCAGTTCTAGGAAGACGAGGTGAAAATGGAGAGATAGCAAAATACACTAGACTGTGGCAGCTGCATCTCCAGTTAGCCAGCGATAGGAATGTGCTTCTTGATATTCTGAAGTAAGACGATTTTCGGCTGGACATATGATGCAATTTTGAGTCGGAGTCACAAAGAAGCATTGTGACCTTCATATGATCCTTTAGAGTCAATATGTTATCCCATTATTTACAATTATTTTCATTTTTATGGTAAAAATTGAAATAATGAAAATACGAAGAACAACCTCTAATCGCCTTGATCTTGATAGATGTCATCAAGATGATGATCCTGAACAATATTCAAAAAGTATTAGCCGTCGAACACCTTGAATATCAATGCTAATGCCAACAATATTGTGATTTTGAAGCCTTTTAACTCGAAAGGTATTTAATGAAAGAATATTTAATTATAGTGTTTTGGAAAGCTCTAGAGATATGCTATAAGAATATGTAATGAAAAATGGGGGGTTCCATTTAAAAAATTCAAAGTGATCTTGTCCTGACCTTGACACTCAAGATCAAATCAATGTTATCATCTTATGTTCCCCTCGAAGTTCCAAAACTTTTGTCTGAAACATTTTTCCCTAAAATGAACTGTTCAAGAGATATTTGAGGTGATCAATTAAAATGAAATATCCTGTATATATCAGGCTCATCCGTACACTCCTTTTACCTCGGAAACAAAGCATTTAGAAAAATACGTTTTAGACAAAAGTTGTGGAGTTCTAAATCATCTATTTAGTGATCTTTTCAATAAAATTATCGATTCGCGAGAATTCAGATAATCGACTATATATCACTTAAAATAAAACACTTAAAATACACACATACACACACGCGCGCGCGCGCGCGCGCGCGCGCGAAACTCATACTTTGGAGGACCCAGGTACTTGAGCGATACTAATACGCGATGATTTATGAGAAGTTGTAAGTAAACCTGCAGAGGTTAGAGAAGACTGGACAAAATGTAACAACAAGGTTTTGTATAGAGACGTTAAGTATAGAGGATAACTAATTGATATATTTCATGCATCTTGATAATGCATTTGACGTGTGGTTTTGTCAAAGAAATACAAGCGGTCAACGTTCAGCAACAGATTATATTTGCGGAGAAAACTGTACGATATTCATTATCGCAGTGGACTGATGAATGAACACATCGACTCAATCATGGAAATCGTAGATCTATTAAGAGGATCAGGAAAACCTCTCGAGAACGAGGAAGTCATCGCAATGTTACTAGAGAGTCTCCCAGAGTCCTATTCCACTCGTTACAGCGCTCGAAGATAGAGAGGCAGATTTAAGAATAGAGTATGTTACCAGAAAAATGCTAGACGAACATCAAAGTGGTCAAGCGACAAAAATACTGAAGTGGCGCTTCAGATTGCAGTTGCAGTTTCTAATAAAAATAATAATAGCTACCATAATAGTAATATTAAAGGCAAAAAAGGAAAAAGGTATAATAAAAGAGACAATAAGGAAACGCGAATGTTTTTTTTGTAGTAAGTCAGGCCATGTCAAAGCTGATTGTTTCTCATTTAATTACAGCAGCAGAAAAATACAAGGGCAGAACAGAATAAATTTTCAATAGCTGCAAAAGATATTTCAAATGATCATCTTTAAAATACATGAGAAGACTCAAACATCTAATATAGGAATGTTGACTTGGGCGCGACTTGCCACATGATGAGAAATCCTTTTTCTCAGTGTTACAGGAAAATGATACTACAATATCCCTTACGGATAGTTCTTCAGTGAGAACTGCTGGAATTGGAAACGGCAGTCTAGTTTGTCAAATCTATAATAATCGCTTTCAGATAGAATTAAAAAATGTTCTATATATTCCATAATTGAACGGTGGATTAATCTCGGTGAGAAAAATAATCGAACAAAGATATCACGTGACATTCAAAGAAAACATGTATCATATTTATCAAGGACGTCGAGCAATTGCAAGAGGCGATTTTGATGAAAATCTATTCTATAAGTTGAGGACAACTGAAGCAGAAGCATCGACTAGAGTTGCAACGTAACAACCTGCATTCATCAATGGCATCGTCGTTTCGGACACAGAGATGGAAAAGCAATAAAATGTCTACTAAGCGAAGATTTAACAAGAGGAGTTGTTGTAACCGAGTGTTCAGATAACATTATCTGTGAACATTAAAGGAAAGTTGACACAAAATTCCCAAAAAGCGAAAGAAGAGAGAAAGAGCCGATGAGGCTGATTCAGACTTATGTGATCTGATGCAGACTTCTACTCCGAGTAATAATCACTAATTTTTTACTCTGATAGATGATATTCACGTTTCACTGTAGTTCGTTTACTAAAGGACGAAGTCCCTTGCATCGTGAAAGAGTACATTGCTGCAATGACTGTAAGATTTGGCAAGAAACCTATTGCACTACGTACTGATAATGGCAAGGAATATGTATCATCTGAATTATCAGATTTCTTTCGAAAGGAAGGGATACAGCACCAACTTATCATATCGTACTCCGCAACAAAACGGAGTTGTGGAGCGAAAGAACAAGTCATTGATTGAATCAGCAAAATGCATGTTGTTGGATGCAGAACTAGACAACCATTTCTGAGGAGAAGCGGTTTTGACTGCAGTATCTGCAAAATCGAATGACAAGCCGCAGCGTGGATAAGACTTCGATTGAATTATTTATAGAAGAAAAATCGAATGTTGGACATATTCGGGTGTTTGAATCAAAAGTTTATTCTCTCATTCCTAAACAAAAACGCAGAAAATGGGACGATAAAGCAGAAGAAGGGGTACTTGTCGGGTACGATGGAAACGCTAAGGGATATCGTATTCTGAATCCAAGAACAAGTCGGATTTGGATTAGTCGATCAATAAGAATAATAGAACAAAACGCAAATCAGCTGAGTTTACATCGAATATTATTGAAGAAAGGAATACACAATAATGAGGCAGAATCCATAGAGTATGAATTATCAGAAGAATCCACGAAATCTCTATAAACTTAGAAGAGAAATCAAATGCTTTAGAAGAGGAATTTGACATACCATCAGAAAGACATGTATCGCAGCGGTGTAATAAAGCCTCCACTAGTTTACAAAGCGCAGTTGAATACAGTTAAGGAACTCACATGGGCAGATGGTTATCGTTATCAGAACGACAAAGATGGATTGCATCCGCCGAAGAAGAGATGAAATCTCTTAATGAGCATAAGATATGGGAATTAACCGACCTCTCACTGGAAAGAAAGTTATCATTTGTAAATGGGTCTTCAAGACTAAGTTAGATGGCGAAGGTCGAATATATATACCTATAAGGCTCGACTGATAGCTCGAGGTTTTTCCTAATCCTACGGGGAGGATTAAAATCTGTGATTAAACACGAAACCATTCGCGTGTTATTTCTAATAGCAGTCCAAAAGTTTGCACGTACTTCATCTTGATGTAAAGAGCGCATATTTAAATGGCAAACTCGAAGAAGAAATTTTCTTAGAGCAAGACCATTAGGAGAAACATGGATGCGAATCTAAGATTTTAAGATTACGCAAAAGTTTATATGGATTTAAAGTCTTTGTTCCAAGTCGAACTTGGAACAAACGAGCCACCGAAGTGTTGGGTTTTCAACCTGGGAAAGCCGAAAGAAGAGAAAGGACCTACGTATTGCTTTATGTTAACAATTTTCTGGTAGCGCATTTTCAGAAATAATTAGAAAAGTGGGAAAAGACCTATAAAAATATTTCTGCATCAAAAACTTATGCTTATCATTACCTCATTCAGATGGAACGCATGAAAGACGGATCATTTTCGCTTAATCAAAAGAGAAAAATCATCAAAATGTTAGAAGAGAATAAATTGTTGGAAACAAGACCAGTACCAATGGAAGTTGGTTATTTTTCCGGTACAGACAATAGCGTGCCATTACCGCATAATATACGGTATAAGTCATAGGCTCGCTATTATATTTAGCTACAGTATCCAGACCGGACATTTCTATTACAATAGGAATTCTGAGTCACCGTGTGGAAAAACTTACGAAGCAAGATTGGAAAGCTAACGAGTGTCTACCTAATCTAGCATCTATCTTAAACAAGAAATTGTATCTGTCTTCAACTGATAAAATGAAACTAGAATGTTTTGTAGACGCGGATTGGGCCGGAGATAGGACTGAAGTCGACTAGTGACTACATCTTTCAACTAGAAGATGGAATCGTTGCATAGTCAAGTCGAAAACAGACATCAGTGTATTGCTGCATCGCACGCAAGTAAAGAGTTACTTTGGCTAAGGCAGCTATTAAAAGACATGAATTTCCCTGCAGAAGGCCCAACCATCATCAATGAAGATAATCAAGAATGTATTCGATTAATTGAGTCAAATAGGTATGGCGCCCGTACTAAACACATTGATGTTTGCTATTATCAAATTCGGAACCTATAAGAGAAGAAGATACTGGAGATGCAATACTGTCTCTCAGAAAGGATGCTGGCGGATTTATTCACGAAGCTATTGGCTAACGAGCGGTTCTTAAAGTTAACTGATAGCTTGGGAATCCGTAAAATCGAACTGATCTCAGAAGGGGTATGATAGTGCTTCGTATAGTTTCGATCTTGTTGCATAGTCGCGGTGGCGCTTTGGTTTTTCAATGCAATTGAAATGTGTCTCTCGCATTCTTTTTCTTGTACCACATTCTTCTTTCTTGCGCGTTCATAATAATATTTCATAATAAACACATTTTTCTCTTTTAATACAAAACGAAGTAGAAAGTTGTGTTCTGTCTTCTAAAATTCCATCAGTTCTTAACAAGTTTTTAAGTTAAACAATTTGAACTTAATTTCATGACATTACATTAAATTTAATATTATTTATAATTAAAAAGTATATTTGTGTACATGAAATTTAATGTATTTTTCATGAAAATTTATGAAATTTAATATACACGTTCATTACATTTAAGTACTACTATAACTTATTATACATAATTTTTATACATAATTTTCAGTTAAATTAAATTTCAGTTAATTTTGGTTCATTATTTTTAATTTTGTTCATAACCGTTTAATTTATATGTAAAGGAAGCATTTCTAACAATGTACATAATTAAATTTGAAAGGATTATTAATATTTCAGAAGAATTGCATTGAAAGTTCGATAGCAACCGCGCGCAATCATATTTTTGATAATAAGATAAATTCATTTAACGTATATAAGAATATTACTTCAATATCTAACATTGATCGTTAAGTGGCGCTTCTTGTTATTTAGTCAATTAATTATTAATTATTTTAAATTATTCGTCAATTATGCGTCAATTAATTATTAATTATTTTAAATTATTTATTAAGTATTTTAATTATTTCAAATAAATTGTTTTAAATCAATTTTAATATGTTTATTACCATCATTAAAATCTTTCTAAGATGCCTATGAGCATCAATTATTAAATTGCTAGGCAATTTAATTTGTGATAATTCTACAGTTTTATCAGTATATTTCAAGACCAAAAAAATGAATTCAATATGCAGTTTAGCAGAATTTGGTACGTGATATTTTTCAGGATTATTAAAAGTTACTTTCTCGTTATTTTTTATGTCGTTATTTTTTGTGTTATTTTTTATACTAAACAATTTGATAATAACGTTACAATTTTTTGTGATGGTAACGCTAACTAAAGATTGTGCTAAGGCTGGAAAAGTCACTTTAAAAAGTAATTTGTCATCATTACGCATTACTCACTGAAAAAACTAAAAATAACGAATAACGAAATAATAAAATAGTAACTTTCAAATTTCGTTAGTCGTTACTAGAACTTAATTACCATTACCGTTGCTCAAAAAGTAATTATATAAAAAAAAATAATAAAAAAAGTAACTTCGTTAATTTTTTATATAATTTATACAACCCTAGTACTCATATAAATTCACACCGAATTATTAAGCACTAAGATCCAGCTTTAACCGTTATTGATTATATGAAGATTGTATGAAGATATGTACATGAACGGTCCAATAACTTTCTTATATCAATATTTTTCAATTTAATGTCAGTACGAAGCCAAACCGTGATCATTGCAATGTGTTCGCGATAATTGTCTTCGAGGACAATTCATTCTTAACCAGTGAGTTATACACATCAACATGCACATAAGATCGCGTGTCCAAGCTGATTTAAATGTTATACTGATGGACACACCTTTATTTTTAGGCGAACTTACACAGGCACGCGACACTTACTCTTACTTTTTCACAACTTTTTTTTAAGGCGCGTCGAAGACAAGATGAAAAAAGAAATGGCTTTTCCAGCTCGGGAGAACTATTGTCAGCTTTTCGTAACAGTCATCAAAACACTTCGCATTCTCTCTCAGTGGAAACATGTTTCTGCACTAATGTCTACAACCGTGTGCCCATCGTATTCACAAACAAAATAATTCAGTCACAGTAAAACAAAATAATCGAACAGACATTTCAATATGACATGCGAAAAAATGAATATGTGCATGTAAGCGTGCAACTGATACGTCGTTCAGTGAGACAAATTAATGTGGATAGAATATGTGAATGAATATGTGGAAGAATTTCGGAGAGCTTTTAAAGAATATTACTCAAAAAAAAGTTAAAGCATAACATTAATATATTAAAAAATATATTATCTAATATAATAATAAATATAATTATTAGTAAAACATAAAAATATCATTAGGATCCACAGACATATTATCGTCAAACAATATCTAACAGAAAAATATTAAGGACACAATTTTTTTTATCAGCTAAAGAATTCATGTATGAGATAAGTTTCAAACATTAATTCAACACCGTGTATTACGAACAATTATCTTTGCCGCTTTTTTATCCGAGAAATTCTCACAATAATGTTTTTGCTTGCAACGCAGTTATAATCGCACACATCTATGAATTATCAGAAATTCGAATAACAAGAGACCTTCCGAATGAGAATCATATTCACAATGAAACGGCAACAAACTGACTGACTAACAATTATCGCCGGACATCGTGTGTACACGCGCCATTTTATGAGGATCAAATACACGTACGCACGCATGCACGTACAATCTTTTCTTCATTACTCCGATCTTAAGTAAAATGAGTTAGCGTGATAAGTTAGCGCTCAGGTGAGATAAAATTGCAATTTCATTTTTTTTTAAATAAACTCATAAGGTACGGTCATTATTACAAACATTACATTTATAATTAATATTAATATTAATCATTAGTCTCTCTCTAATGATCTTTCTATGAAATAGAAGATTAGAAACAAATAAAATCCTAAAAAAATTATCTGAAGACATGGTAAAACATAGCACAAGACATTCTTTACACGAATCGGCGAATTACGCGAGATTATCGGATCTCAATAACGGTTGTCCCGATCGGATTTAAGTAGACTTATTGGATAGCTTACACTCCAATTGTATTATACGTGTTTTTATTTTTTTCTCTCATATCCTACAAGTAGAGATATTGTGAATTGCGACAAAAAGTCCGGATCTGTAACTTTTCAGATTCAAATGTGTCGTTATTATTATCATCATTATTATTGTCGTCGACCAGCTTTCAAAATATTGCACTATCTGATGCTAGATGACGCCTGCATATTTGAGTTATGATGTTTAGAGGTTCGCGGCGATGTGCGCAGCACGAGGCGCTTATTAGACAATCCCCTAAAGTCACTAGATTTCTAAAATACCGCAAATTTGTCTCTATCTTGACGCAAAATATGGTCATTTTCAAACTTATGTATTTGTATAAACGTAATTTATTTGGAAAAATAAAGCCGTAAAATATGTAAATTAATTTCTTAAATGTAAATAATTTATTTATGAACCAAAAGAAATACTATACGAATGCTTAATTTGTGTATCTTTTAATCTAAGGTTTTTTTTCTTTTTGAAATGTAGTGCAGAAAAGTGCACGAAAGTATGTATTATTCACATATAAAGATTGAGGCTTGCCAAGCATATCAATTGTTAAATTTCAAACAAGCAAACGGACCAGCAAACTAAACCGTAAAATGCGCAAGCAATATTTACATATATGTAAATAGAAAACATCGTGTGAACAGTGCATATGGTGCTCCGCCATTTCGACGCAATCAAACTCGAAAGCCATTGCGGTACTTTAGAAATCTAATGACTTTAGCAGCCCGTACTCCCAGCACGCCAAGCTATCGATGGCAGATATTCGGCGCTTTACAAATTAATGTTTCGATTGCGAAAATTGTGAAATGATCGAGAACTAAGCTAGGAAATGATCATGACGAAACAATTTGTTATCGATTTCTATTTATAATATTGTAATATTTTACAAAAGGAGATCGAACGGAAATGAAATTATACACTGGTATCTGTTAACTAAGTTAAGAAATAGTAATGACAAAGTGATTTATTTGATCTTTATTTATTTATAACTCAATATTTAACAAAAGGAGATCGAATGGAAATGAAATTATACACTACATATATTTGTTAATTAAGCTAAGAAGATGATAATAACAAAGCGATTTATACAACCTGATCCATTTGTTTAAAATTTTATATTAATTTAATATTAATTTAATATTAAAAATTTAATATTAAAAACATTTAATATTAAAAAAAATTGAATGGAAACGGAATTATACACTGGTATTTGTTAAACTAAATTAGAAATGATCATGAAAAAGCAATTTATTCGTCATCGATCCCTATTTGTTCACAACTTAATATATAGCAAAAGGAGATCGAACGAAAACAAAATTATATCTATACACTATATTTATTAACTAGGAAATAATAATGGAAAAAAACGATTTATTGGTCATCGGTTCCTATTTGTTTATAACTATTTGTTTATAACTTTATAACTATTTGTTTATATTATTTATAACTATTTGTTTATAACTTAATACAAAACAAAAGAAGATCGAATAAAAACGAAATCACCATATACGGTCCCGGTAAAAAATTTCTTATGCATGAATAAACATGTATAAATATACTCGAACACATAAATATTTATAAATGTATATAATTATATACCAAATTAATTATACAGGATATCCTAAATAAACAATTTTTGTCTCTTACTATATTTGTAAAATTGAAATATTTGAGTAAAAAATTATTAAAAATCAATATTCAGCAATTTTTAGTAATTAATATCTTGTTAATAATAACGAAAATTGCAAAATGGTGAAGAACATTTCGATTCAGTTTTAGTCCGTTCTGTCTAAACATGAGCGTTTTGTCAAAACTGGACACTCTGTATATGAAATATGTTCATACATGTACTCTCTTTCTTTTGTAAAATTATAGTAATGTAATAAAAATCTTTTTCAAAAATATTCTTATTGAAGGTTCTCTTATTCCAACCTAATGGCAGCTTTAATTCTCTGTCAAAAATTATTACTTCTCGAAATAAACTATTGTATCATATTAAAAATTAAAATTCAAATGATACAATTTTAATTGACTACTGTACAAAATTAAAAATTAAAAAATGATATTGTGGGATTAATAATGGCGCAGCATTTTACAGAAGTTTTATTGCTTATAACAAAGGACTATATATATCTGGATTCAAAAGCGTCTAACAAAATCTGCTCGTCGCGGCATCGTTCGTCTACCTGCACGCCACCACTCGCTTGTATGACGCCGTGCTCCCGCCATTTATCTGTCTTATCAAGCTAGGATTCGCGATCGCGGTTTCAAGGGTGCTTCACGAGTTGTCGTCAAAATATATAATAAATGACTTAGGAAATTTATATACAGCCTATAATACAGTCTTAACTAATCAAGTTAAATTCTATCAAATTAAAAAATAAAACTCAAGTGATATTGTCTTTCTTAACTCTAATGATATGTATTATTCGTATAAAGGATTTGATATCAACAACTGGCGCCAAGTTAAAACCCATATCAAATAATAAATTAAATAAAGAATGTAATCCAAAGAATGTGAGTGATACCATCTTTAACTTTTGTGTACCCTGAAATCAGATATATACTTGTTCCTATTGAAGAATCTTCTTGTTCCGATTCAAATAGCTTTAATTCTTCTTATACGAAATTTTTATATCGCAATTCATTCAAAATTTTCTCTTCTAACCAAAGTCATAGTTATTTAATTTTCCTTCAAAACATTATTCAAAATGTTATGATAAAATTGCGTTATGTCCATTCAAGTGTTATGTCAAAAAATTAAAAAAGTAAACACTTAGCGCTGCAAATGCCAAAAAATCGGCTAGAACTGGTTATTAAGAGATACTTTATTCTTAGACGTGGTGCTCAGATTAAAAAATTGATTAAAAATATAATTTTTAAAGATCATAACTATCATTAAAATTTATCAGGAACTGTAGGACTCTTCGAGAACAAAAGAATTCCATAATAAAAATTTATTTTTGTGAAACTTGAGGTGCCAGCTCTTAGATTTAAAATTTATTTAAAAATATTGGGAGTGACACTTGTTAAAATTTATCAGGAACTATAGAATTCTTCGACAACTATAAGATTTCATAATAAAAATCAACTTTTTTAAATCTTGAAGTGCCACGCGGAGTTAGCAACCTTTTTTTCTTTTTTTTTGCTAAATCAATGTAACTATTTATAAAACCTAGCAAAACTAAAAATTATTGCGAGTGCAACCAAAACTGTTAATAAAATTTCCGATTTTTGAAAATGAAACGCTAACTGAGTAATATTCTTACATTTTTGTGATATTACTCTTACATTTTTTTGTTCCTTTAAATCATTAAATACAACTGAACATATTAATTACATCATTCCATACACTGATGAAAATTATATATATATAACATAATGAATTTTGAGTAACATGTAACAGAAGCTTGTAGATATGCAGTAACTGAAAAGTAATGAATAATATAACTGAAAAACTACAGTGAAAAACTACAGTAAGCTACAGTGTTCCTAAATGTAATGAACGTGTGCATTAAATTTAATGTTCATAGTATTAGAAAAATTAATTTATGAGTTAATGAAATGAGATCTTAAAAATTAATAAATGCATTAATGAAATATAAGAAATGTATAATTCAAAAGTGAATGAAATCTAAATTATTGTTTTGATTTTTTAAATGTAATGAACGTGAGCATTAAATTTGATGGATATTTTAATAAATTAATACAAATAAATTAATACTTAATTTTTAATGTATATAGTGCTTATATGAGCCAACATTAGATGTTAGTGTATAAAATAATCAAAACTCTATTGAATAAAAATTCGATATACGTTTCGATCCTCGTTTTACTTAATATACTTCATTTTTAATTAGAGTTTTTGCAGTACACTTAATTTTCTAGTCATTACAAACTTAAATCTCATTAACATGTATAATCATAAATGTGCATAAATAATCATTTCAATTACAGAGAATTTAAATTGTATTCACCAGTAGACATTAAAGATTAATAAAATTTAAGAATGTTTCTAACAGTGTACGATTAAATCTCTGTCAAACGGCAAAAAACATACTATCTACGCGAACTTACACTGTAACTCCAAATATACATGCATTAACACGTCAAAAAATAACACTCCAGCAAAATGTAGCATATATTATAAAACGATTCGATAGCTTCGACAAAGTATATTTCGTAAGAAACTGTGTATTTCATAAGAAACAACGTATAATAAAGCAAACGAAAAGGTATCACGACGATTAGCATACGCTTTGCGTAGTGTATTTAATTAATTACATTGTTTAACATATCTAATTGTGAATTAAAACATATTTAATCCTATTAAAATAACATTCTTGGATAGTGTAAGTGATGCCGATTTTACATGTCTATTCATGCGTGTTGATATGCATTTGTTTAATCTCCGTCATTGTTTCTCAATGATTTTTTTCCATTGAATCTTGCGCATTAAGGTCACATAAAGGTCTTGTGTGAGATTATAGAGTTTTGATGAGCGATATTGTGTAAAAACAGAAAGTGCTATTCGGATAATAATGATAGTATTACGTCTGATAGTGCTATGTCAGATAATGTTTCGTTTCATAATACTAACAAAGGAAGGTTCACAACTGTTCGGAACCGATTTGATTTTTCATGAGATATGTTATTAAACACGAAAATCTAAGCGACATTTTTTTATACGTGCGCTAACTCATGTTTAAGAGATGAAACATTCTTTTAAAAAAAAACGATATTTTTCTTTCAAGGTGAATATCGTCGGAAATATAAGATAGAAAAAAATTTTTTAAACAAAAGTTGTACAATTTCAAGAGTACTTTAAGTTATAGATAAAAAAAATTTTGTTAATTTTTTTGTTAAACAAAATATCCCCATAATTTTTTTAAATTATCAAATTTTTTTTTTTTAAATTAAAAGATTATTTTTTATAAATTTATGTGTAA